>OJDU01000135.1_pt1 | contig 17867 bp, 15 predicted proteins | sample 1592771 | NCBI WGS metagenome assembly OJDU01 (sample SAMN05416864, study PRJEB24817) | seawater metagenome | isolation source: Sea water | place: Canada:Atlantic | collected 2013-11 | reverse complement strand
AATTTAAATAAAAAAAGAGCTTAAATGGTTAACCATTTAAGCTCTTTTCGGTTAATTAGATAGCTTAGTATTACTTCACTTCTTTGAAAGCTATTGTTGCCTCGCGGCTATTAATCGCTGAATTAGCACTTTTCATATAATGCTGCCAACGTTGTTCATATTCTGCTAATAACACTTGAATATATGCTGCGCTATATGTATTGCTGTGGCCATCATCAAAGATTAATCGGTAGCCATGTATGCCTACCGATTCTATGCGTAATAACTGTACTTGTTTTTTATGATAAACCTTAGGCGTTAAGCCTGTTGGCTGACCTTTATCGTCGGTTGGAGCGAATACGCGTAGATATTCAAAACTCAATTCAGCGCTATCTTGTTCAAGACCATCAAATTGAATTGATAAGCTCGCAGCTTGGCGATGAATGGTAAAGCCTGTGATATTACTCATGTTTCACTCCAGCGTTTTAATGCCGTAAATTATAAAATAAAGCGACTTAAGTCTTCGTCTTTAACAAGTTCGTTTAAGATGCTGCCAACAAATTCAGCGTCAATGACGATACTTTCGCCAGCGCGATCATTGGCATTAAACGACAATTCTTCAACTAAACGTTCCATCATGGTATGTAAACGACGAGCACCAATGTTTTCTGTGCTTTCATTGACCTGCCATGCTGCATTAGCAATGGCTTGAATACCGTCTTCACTAAATGAAATGGTAACGCCTTCAGTGGCAAGCAAAGCAATATATTGCTCAGTTAGCGAGGCACTTGGCTCGGTCAAAATACGAACAAAATCGTCAGTGGTTAATGCTTGCAGTTCAACGCGGATTGGCAAGCGACCTTGTAACTCAGGGATCAAGTCAGAAGGTTTTGCCATTTGGAAGGCGCCAGAAGCAATAAACAATATGTGATCAGTTTTAACCATGCCATGTTTAGTGCTAACGGTAGAGCCTTCAACTAATGGTAGTAAATCACGTTGTACACCTTCGCGTGATACGTCAGGACCTGATGAGTCACCACGTTTACAAATTTTGTCGATTTCATCGATGAAAACAATACCATTTTGCTCAACCGCATAAATGGCTTTTTCTTTGATGTCTTCTTGGTTAACAATTTTAGCGGCTTCTTCTTCCTGTAAGGCTTTAAAAGCATCTTTAATTTTTAATTTACGCTTATTAGTTTTCTCGCTAGACATGCTTTGGAACATGTTTTGTAGCTGCGAAGTCATATCTTCCATACCAGGAGGAGACATAATCTCAACGCCGACTTGTGGCGCTGCTAGGTCTAACTCAATTTCTTTATCATCAAGTTGTCCTTCACGTAATTTTTTACGAAATACTTGGCGAGTACTGCTGTTTTCTCTTTCTTCATCATTGCCGAAAGTATCACGGGCAGGCGGCAGTAATACATCTAAAATACGCTCTTCAGCAGCTTCTTCCGCAAGATGCTTAACGCGATCCATTTCTGTTTCTTTGACCATTTTTATTGCCATGTCAGCAAGGTCGCGAATAATAGTTTCTACTTCTTTACCAACATAGCCAACTTCTGTGAATTTAGTTGCTTCAACTTTGATAAATGGTGCGTGTGCCAGTTTTGCTAAACGGCGAGCAATTTCAGTTTTACCAACACCCGTTGGCCCTATCATCAAGATATTTTTAGGGGTAACTTCGTTACGTAAACCCTTATCAAGTTGCATTCTACGCCAGCGGTTTCTCAAGGCGATAGCGACTGCGCGCTTTGCTTCGCTTTGACCAACAATATGGCTATCTAATTCATGAACTATTTCACGTGGGGTCATGTTCGACATTCTTGTTTCCTCAATATGCCTTAAGGTATCTTTCATCGTACCAAGGCGAGATAATTATGGGGTAAGCTAGGCTTATAACTCGTCAATAGTGTGTTCTAAGTTGGTGAAGACACAAATATTGCCGGCTATGGTAAGAGATTTTTCAACAATTTCTTTGGCACTTAAGTCTGTGTTTTCAAGTAGCGCTGTTGCGGCTGATTGAGCAAAGTTACCACCGCTACCAATGGCAATTAGGTCGTGTTCTGGTTGAACAACATCACCATTACCAGTAATGATTAAAGAAGCTGTTTCATCAGCAACAGCGAGTAGCGCTTCAAGCTTTCTTAAAGCTCTGTCACTACGCCAGTCTTTAGCTAATTCAACTGCAGCTTTAGTCAGGTGACCTTGGTGTTGTTCAAGTTTACTTTCAAAACGTTCGAACAAGGTAAAAGCATCAGCTGTACCACCAGCAAAACCTGCTAATACTTTATCATTATATAAACGGCGAACTTTACGGGCATTGCCTTTCATTACGGTATTGCCAAGCGATACTTGACCATCACCACCAATAGCCACTTTGCCATTACGCCTTACTGAAACAATAGTAGTCACATTAACCTCATTTAACTCAATTCTTTGATGTTAATGTAATTGGGATGTTTAGCGCTTTTTCAAGGACACATGTAAATATTAATTATTGCCATAACCAAATTTGACAGTAATTAATATTATTACGTTTGAGTTTGTGCTTATCTTTTTCGGCTAATCGTTTACGAGGGTAGGGGCCGAGAAATACTTTATGCCAAGTGCCATTTTTACCTGTCACCGCTTTGACTTGTGCTTCAAGGCCAGAGAAGGCGATGCGAGCTTTCAGTGTTTCTGCTTGTTTTTGGGTTCTAAAAGAGCCGCACTGCATTTTATAGGGGCCTTGCTCTTTTACTTCGTATTCTCCGACTTCAATCTCTTTATTTTCGAGGTCTTTAACGTAAGTCCACTTTTCTTTTGGTGGCTTAGGTAACTCTTTACTTTGACTCGAGCTAGGACTGCTTTCTTTAATTTTTACTGGCTCAACTAGCGGTGTTTTGGTGCTTGGATCTGTTTTTAAAGACCATAGCCCATAACCAAAAGCAGAGATCAAAATAATCAGTAGAACACTGATTAATTTGGCCTTAAATGGTACGCCGGTACTATTTTTAGTCGACTTTTTGCCTTTACGGGTATTTTTCTTCTTTTTTGCGGGAGAGCGGGAAACGTAATCTTGATTAGCCATGAAAAGGGGAGCGGTCACTACTTGAAAATTTTAGCTAGTGTAACCGAGCTAACTTTAAAAAACACGGTTAAGCGTTGGCTTTTTTGTTACCAGTTAAGATCAATGGGGTCGATATCTAAACTCCAACGTACTTTATTTTGTAACTCGTTGTTTGAAATTAAGCTGAGTAGTTGAAGAATTGCACGATGTAAATCTTTTCGCGATTTTGCTTGAATGATTAGATGATACCTAAATTTCCCTGCCTTTTTTTCCATCGCAGCAGGAACGGGTCCTGCAAATTCGCAACCGTCAAGTGGTTGCATAGTTAAGCTACGCAGGAATTTTTCTGGATAAGAAGGATAGTTTGCATCAGCGCGAAGTAGTGCTTGAAAGGTGAACGGAGGCAATAGCGCTTGTTTACGTTCAGTGAGCGCTTGATGGGCAAAGTGATGGTAACCATTGTGAACTAAATCTTGTAGCAAAGGATGATCGACATAGTTGCTTTGTACTAACACTTTGCCCGGTTTACTGGCACGGCCTGCTCGACCAGCTACTTGAATTAAAAGCTGGGCCATTTGTTCACTCGCGCGAAAGTCGAAACTAAATAAAGCGCCATCGACATCAAGTACAGCGACTAAAGTGACATCAGGAAAGTGATGACCTTTTGCCAGCATTTGCGTGCCAACCAGTAATTGATGCTTTTTATCACTGATCTCTTGTAATAATTTTGCCAGTTCACCTTTTTTCCGCGTGCTATCTCGATCAATTCGCACAATAGAATTATCGGGAAATATCTCTTCTAAACGAGATTCTAACTGCTCGGTACCTTGACCCAAGGGCGCAATACGAACACTACCGCAACCAGGACATTGTGGCGGTACTCGAAGTTGGTCGCCACAATGGTGACATATCAGTAAGCCTACCTTTTGATGCAAAGTAAATGGTTTATCACAACGTTGGCACTCAGCTAACCAATGACACTCTTGGCAATTAATCGCTGGCGCATAGCCGCGACGATTTAAAAACAATAAAACTTGTTCACCACGGTTTAGTGTTTGCTTTATTTCATGCTTTAACGTGCCAGATAAACCAAATTCAACTTGCTGCTGGTTCATATCAACCAGCTCAATTTTGGCTTTATTACTCTTTCCGGCTCTATTGAGCAATTGATGATAGTTGTACTTACCAGTTAAGGCATTTTGTAAGGTTTCAAAGCTAGGGGTGGCGCTGCCAAGCACAATAGGAATATCAAGCTGGCGAGCACGTAAAATAGCCATATCTCGACCATGATAACGAAAACTGTCTTGTTGTTTTAATGAACTGTCATGCTCTTCATCGATGATGATTAAACCTAGGCGGTGCAAAGGGGTAAAAATAGCAGAGCGGGTGCCGATAACAATAGCCGCACTACCTTGTTGTGCACTGAGCCAAGTGGCAAGGCGTTCTTTATCATTTAATCCTGAATGGTGCAGTGCAATAGGTACATTAAAGCGTTGTTCAAAACGGTTTAATGTTTGCGGGGTTAAACCAATTTCAGGCACTATCACTAACACTTGTTGATTGTTAGCGAGTACGTTTTCCATGGACTGCAGATACACTTCAGTTTTACCACTGCCGGTAACACCATCAATTAAATGACATGAAAATTGTGCTAGAGACGCGTCGATGGCACTGACAATAACCGCTTGCTCACTAGAAAGTCGCAGTTTATTGTCTTGATTAAGCGTATCTTCTTGCCATGCAAAAGCACTAGTCACTTGCTCATCTTCAATAATTAAAGCTTTATCATGAAGGGCATTTAGTTGCGCTTTGCTATAACCTAGCGTGCGCAACTCTACCCAACTTATGCCACTATGACTTGCAATGGCTTGATACAAGGCGAATTGCTTACTGGCTTTCTTCGCTAATTTGTCGACAAGTGCTTGACGCTCGTCATCAAGTGTTTGTGCATGCCAAACCATAGGAGGGGTTAGGGTGATATTTTCAATTTTTCGAAGTAGTATCGGTAAAGATTGCTGAAACACATCCCCAACCGGGTGATGATAATAATGAGCGCATAACTGCAAGAAGCTCACCAGTGCCTGGCTTAAATTAAAGTTATCATTTAGGCGTGTGGCAATGGACTTTACTTTGCTAACATCAAAGTTACATTCAGCGTCTTGCTCAATAACAATACCGATAACCTTTCGCGAACCAAAAGGCACAACCACGCGCTCACCCACTTTAATGGTTGGTGCTTGGTGCTCTTCAGCTACTTGGTAGGTAAATAACTGTCGCATCGGTACAGGGATCGCGACTTGAATGTATTGTTTTGGCAATTTAATCAGCAGGTTTGGTCAGTAAGAACTTGAGACTATTTTGCCCTGTGTCTTTGGCAGTGCCAAGTGACAATGTACTTTTATGAGTAAATAATATTAATCAGCATTTTTTAGTGCTTTAACGGTTATTTTTGTTGCAGTTACCCAAGCTATCATTTATTATTCGCCCCCATTAATTTTAACTACGTATGGTGCTTAGCATTTGGTTTATCTTAAATGATAAACATTGAGTAAATGGCTAAGTGGCGATGCGCCCAAATTCTCTTAAAGAGATAGAGGTCCCCATGAAAGACGGTATTCATCCTAACTACGTTGAGATCAAAGCAAATTGTTCTTGTGGTAATGTAATTTCAACTCGTTCAACTTTAGGTAAAGATATTCACCTAGACGTATGTTCTGAGTGTCACCCATTCTACACAGGTAAGCAAAAAGCTGCTGAGACCGGTGGTCGTGTTGATAAATTCAACAAACGTTTTGGTGCTCTTAGCAAGAAGTAAATTCTTCTTCATAGCAACAAACGAAAAAAAGCGCCATTTGGCGCTTTTTTTGTGCCTGACAATAACCAATATGCGTCTTATCCTGAACAGAGAATAATACCTAACTCAATTTTATTATCAGCCATAAAAAAGCCCTGCGACTTGCAGGGCTTTACTTTTTAAAGCTTACCTAGTTAAAGGTTTGCTAATAGCTATCTTACACTTTAAGTGCTTTGTTAATCATTAAACTAATGTAAGCATCTTGTGCCTTAGCCTCACTACTCTTACCAAAGCCCATTGAAGAGCTGTTATCTAAAATTTCAGTAAGTTGGCCTAAAGCGGCAGCTTTTGCCAAGTTATCGTAAGTTGATGGTTTAGCAACACCGGCAATAGCGATTAAGCGTTTAACATATTCAACCTGAATGTTGCGACTAGTTGAGCTAGCTTTTTTACTATCAACAAAAATGGCGGCGGTTAAGTCTGTCATTACTTCAGTTAATGAGTAGTCATTACCATATAAGCTAGTATCAGAAATACGTTTCAATACGTTTGGATGCAATAGTTGGTTTAATACCGACTTTTGCATATGCAAAATCATATCATGAGCTTTTGGATCTTCGTTTTTGTTATAATGGTTAAAACCACGGCGTTGGTGCTGCATGTAACTATACAAAGGCTGCATGCTTGTTAAAGTATCACCAGCAAAAACATGAGTAGCTAATGACTGCATAGCGGCTTGCTGAGTTTCTTTCGCTACAGGGGTATAAGGCAGATCTTGCTCTTTACTACTGTCAACAACATTTCGCTCTATATAAACACCACCAATTTGTCGAGAGATTACATCTGCTTGACGTCTATATTGACCAAACAATGAGTTCGCTGAAATTAATAGTTGCTGATGTGACTGGCCATCAACTAAGGTTTTATCTTTTAGTTCACCCAGTAGGTCCTGAATTAAGCCCATACGATCCGTGGCATAAGCTACCGGGTTTGATGATAAATCACCGGTCATAATACGCGGATCAATATGGCGGCCAGGAGCACGCATATCATCGGCATCATTACCAAAGGCTAAACCTTTTTCATCAGAGCGCGATAAAATTTTATCTATTCGCGCTTGCTCAGCTTCAGGGTCTTCAAGGGCAACGGAATAACCGAACTCAATAGCCCAGTCATCATAAGGACCCGCTTCAGTTTGGAAGTAGTCACCTTGAGTAGTGCCTTTAGGAGCAACGTTAATTGGCGCGTAATCCATCACTGAGCCAGTTAATTTACCTTGGGTAAGTGACTTGTCGTGAATCTCTTTTTCATCCCACAAAATTGACGCTTTCATGTTGTGGTTCAAGCCAAGGGTATGACCAACTTCATGTAAAACTAAGTGGCGTAAACCTTCTTGTAACACCGCTTTATTTTCAATATCGCTACCATTGGCCATAGTAGAACTTAATAACATACCTTGCTGGAACTCATGACCTGCACTGCAGTTAAGTGCGTTATTTGAGCCTGGCGTTTGACTTTGTGCAGTTTCGCTGTCACTAAAGCCGACACTTGAAGCACCTTGACTATATAAGCTGTTGTAGATCCAACGGTTTTTCATAAAGATGAATTCAAGCATGATATCAGCACCAAGCATTTCACCTGTTAGCGGGTTAGCGAGTGAAGGGCCGTAACCACCAAAGCGCGGCTGAGGAGAAGATGTCCAACGTAAAACGTTGTAATTTAAATCACCGGCTGTCCAAGTAGCATCATCTGGCTGTACTTTTACTTGTAAGGCGTTTTTAAAACCAGCTTTTTCAAATGAACCGTTCCAGGCTAAAACCCCTTCACGAATAGTGTCACGCCACTCAAGTGGTGTAGTATTTTCAATCCACCAAACAATAGGCTCTACAGGCTCAGAAACTTCAGCAGTAGGGTCTTTTTTCACTAGATTCCAACGGTTAATGACATCTTGATAAGGTGCCCAGCTACTTGAAGTCATTTGATCATATTGAGTACCGAAGTAACCAACGCGAGCATCTTGATAACGTGGAGTAAATTCTTCTTTAGGGAGTTCGATAAAAGAATGCTGTAATTTTATCGACACTGAGCGAGGGTCAGATACTGCACTTGACCCGTAAACACTTGGGTTTGGATTGTTAAATACGTAATCAACAACAATATCAACATTATTATCATAAGCGCGTTTATCTAAGATACGCGATTTCTTGCTGTTTAGTTTGCCAACCTTAAAACGTTTGGCAGCATTTTTATCACCGGCACGTGCCCATGGTGATACTTTATGTAGTGCTTCACTTAAGAAAAGTTTATCAACTTTAAGGGCAATTTGGCCGTCTTCAACCTTTTCAATTTTTAAGCTGGCTAAGACTGCTTCACTGATGTTGGCATCTTTCGCTCGGCTAATTGGGTTGTTTTCATCAAACTGGTAACGTGATGTTTTAGTGACAATATCAACACGGTCAAAGTAGCGTCTAAATTCAATTATTTTTTCACCGCGATATCCGCCTCTAAAATGTCCGGCATCGGCTAAACCATCTACGGTTTGGGCAAAGTGTAAAAATGGTGTATCAAGTTGACTTTCTTCGAGCAACATTAACGTTTCGCCAGTCTTTTTATCTTGATAAAAATCGAACAAACCAACGATCGCTGTTTTCTTTTCGATCATTTGTGCAATGGTTTGCTCTTCTTTCTTCTTCTTAGGTTTTTTAGCGTCGTCGGCAAAAGCAATCTGGGTAGAGCTTAGTGCAAGTGTCAACGCTATAGCTAGACTGGTGAGTTTCATTGGTTCTTCCTTATGAGGTGCTGTTGTTTTTCTTATTGATATTGTTAGAGACATGTTAATTTACACGTCATTCTTGGCAAAAGCTAATACAGTGGAATTATCAAAAAGTAACAAGATGTAACAGTGGGCTGAGTTGTTGTTATGTTAGATGAAAACTTTTTTACATTTTTTCTAACTTCTTTTAAACCTTTTCAATATGATGGGTATCTTAACTAATAACGCATCATGAAGATGCAGAATATTTTGAACACCATAACTTTAAATTTAATAGAGGCTTTATCGTTTGGATAGCCAGATAGACCAAAATAACAATGATAATAAAGTTATCGATGGTCAGGCACTGTTTAGTGCTAGTAAAGATCATGATGATGAGCATAGGTGGATTGAGCAAGCTAAAAGTGGCTCACAAAGCGCCTTTTATCAGCTTTATCAAAAGCACCATAAATCAATTTATGCACTGTGCTGGCGTATGCTCGCCGATAAAGACAGTGCAGAAGATGTTTGTCAGGAAGTTTTTGTTGTGCTTTGGCAGAAAATTAATAATTTTCGTGGCGAAAGTAAATTTAGTACTTGGCTGCACAGTGTCGCAACTAATGTAGTGTTAGGGCACCTTCGTAAACATAAAAACTGGTTACAACGGGTGTTTAGCATTGAAGAGCAGGGCAGTAATGTTGCAGAGCCCAGCGTTAAGTTAACGGATGATTCAACGCTGACCGTGCTTGACCAACATATTGCACGGTTACCTGAGCGAGCACGCTTAGTTTTTGTTTTATTTGCCGTTGAAGGCTATCGCCATGAAGAAATTTCTACAATGTTAAAAATGGCGGTTGGCTCAAGTAAATCTCAATATCACAGAGCTAAAGCGTTATTAAAAGAATCATTAACACAGAGTGATTTGATATCAGTTGAGCAGGAGTTGAATCATGAGTAATCAAAAGGTTGTAGATAATCAAATTTCAGACAAAGCACTTGCTGATGAAGTGACTAAGTTACCTATGGAAATGACGCCAGAACGTGATTTATGGTCAGGTATTGAACGTGCCATTAGTCAGCAAAGTCAGCAAGTAACCGCAGAGCCGACAAAGCAAAGCAATGTGTTTGTGCCAAGTGCATGGGCGGCATCAGTTGCTTTAGTGGCAATGGTTTCATGGTTTACTTTCTCACCATCATTTGGCGATAAGCAAGGCCAAGAGCTTGTTAAGCTTCAGCCCGAGAATACACCAGTACAAGAGACGCTCGTTGACTTTATGCAGCATAACTTTCAGCAACAAAAGCAAGCACTGTTAGTCAGTTACGGCCAACCATCACTCAATAAATTGCCAGCTGCAATGCAAAAAGAGCTTAAGCAATTAGCTGATGCGAGGGCTGCTATAAGAAAAGCATTGCTAGCCGATGAAAATAATGCGGACCTGTTGAATTTATTGGATTTTACCCAGCAGCAAGAACTGAAGTTATTACAGCAATTATATAATCAATACCAAGTTATTTAGCTCAAACAATATTTCCCAGCGCGATACAGAGCGAATAAGAAAAGAATTTAACAAGAGGTTTTTATGAAGAATATTAAAAGTACACTGCAGAAAGTGACATCAGCACTTACGTTGACCGCATGTTTTATCATCAGTGGCGCAGCCTTAGCAGATATTAAAGTATCTGAAAGCTTACCAAGTACCGATGTTAGTAATGTTTCCATTGATAACCAAAGTGGAAAAATTAACATTGTTGGTTGGGATAAAGCGGAAATCTCAGTAAAAGGTACACTGGGTGATGATGCGAAGAATTTAGTGTTCTCGAAAAAAGGCGCGCAAGTGGTGATTAAGGTTGATTACTCTAGTGGCAATCATTGGAATACCGATGGCTCGAATTTAACGGTTCATATGCCAAAAAAACTACGCATGAAGTCCATTGGTGTTTCTACTGACATCAACCTTGATAATTTACATGGTGGTGTTGAAGTGAGAACCGTTAGTGGCGATATTGAAGCTAAAGAGCTAAGTCAAAGTATTGAGTTGAATACAGTGAGTGGCAATATTGAAAGTACTAACTTGTCGGGTAAAGTTTCTTTAGCTGCTGTAAGTGGCGATATCATTGATAAAAACTCACAAGGTCGATTAGAAATCAGAGCGGTGAGTGGTGAAGTCGATACCAGTACTAAAGCTAAAGAAGTCTTTTTTAATAACGTCTCTGGCGATAGCGAACTGAATTTAGCTGAGATTACAGAACTTAGGATCAGAACTGTTAGTGGTAATTTATCGGTTAATTTAGCACTTGATCATAAAGGGCTATTGAAAGCATCAACGGTGAGTGGAGATTTAGACTTTATTTTTCAAGATGATGTTGATGCCGATTTTAATATTAAATCTAGCGTTGGCGGTGATATCAAGAATAAATTAACTTCTGCAAAAGCTGAGTATCCAGAATACGGCCCTGGCGCTAAATTAAACTTTCAAACCGGTAACGGTAGCGCATTAGTGCGAGTTGCAACGGTTAGCGGCAATGTCAGTGTGAAGAGTAAATAATTTAGTCGTAGCACTTTAGGGTTAGGCAATAAGAGATAAACCGTTAGCGTAATGGATAAATTTACGCTAACTAACCTCAACGCTTGATAATGAGTACTTGAAAGCTTAGTTATAATGACGCTAAAAATGGTCAACTTACGGTTATTAACAGCAAGATTTCAATTTATCCGGTTAACATGATCAAGGTAAATGAATAACCGGTTATTTGATTAGTTTTTTAACGCTGAGAATAAGCGTAAGGAGAATATTGCGCACGCTTGAGCACACATTGCTTTTCCAACGTTCAGCTTAACTAAATAAACAGTAATAACGAAATATTCTATATTCCCACAAGCTAAATTCTGCTACATTAGCACTCCTTTTTTAAATGCCTGTCGTCGCTATTTCACATAGTTAATTGAGACAGGCATGGTGATGTCGCAGAGTAGGGTTAAGGTAATGGCCGATAAAAAGCCACGTAAATTTTCTAAAGAAAAGCAATTTATTCAAGATAAACAAATTGATGAACTCAAAGTACCACCGCACTCTCTAGAAGCAGAGCAGTCAGTACTTGGTGGCTTGTTACTTGATAATGAAACGTGGGATCGCGTTGCCGAAAGAACGGTTGCAGATGATTTCTATAGTCGCTCTCATCGCCTTATTTTTGAAACGGTTGGCGCGCTGATTGAATTAGGTGAGCCCGTTGATTTAATCACCCTTTCTGAAGCATTAGAAAATGATCAAAAACTAGAAGATGCTGGTGGTTTTGTTTATCTCGCTGAGATGATGAAAAACACGCCAAGTGCCGCTAACATCACAGCTTATGCCGACATTGTTCGTGAACGCGCGGTAACCCGTGAAATGATCAGCGTGGCTAATGAAATTGCCGAAGCAGGTTATGACACGCAAGGGCGTTCAAGTGCCGAGTTACTTGATTTTGCCGAAACCAAAGTATTTGCCATTGCCGAGAAGCGTGCCAATAAATCTGAAGGCCCAGAAAGTCTTGATTCCGTGTTAGAAAAAACTGTCGATCGTATTGAAAAGCTTTGTTCTGCACCATCAGGTGGTGTTACCGGTGTGCCAAGTGGCTATGCCGATTTAGATAAAATGACGGCTGGTTTGCAAAAATCTGATTTAATCATAGTTGCGGCCCGTCCTTCTATGGGTAAAACTACTTTTGCGATGAACTTGGCAGAGCATGCTGCTATGACGCAAGACCATCCTGCACTTATATTCAGCTTAGAGATGCCGTCAGATCAAATCATGATGAGGATGCTAGCATCTTTGGGTCGCATCGATCAGACCAAAATCCGTACCGGTCAGCTAGAAGATGAAGATTGGGCGCGTTTGTCGTCAACCATGGGCTTACTCATGGAAAAAGGTAAAATGTTCATTGATGATGCCGCGGGTTTAACGCCAACGGAAGTACGCTCAAGAGCTCGACGTATTCATCGTGATCACGGTGGTATCAGCTTGATCATGATCGATTACCTTCAATTAATGCGTGCACCGCAATTCTCTGATAACCGTACCTTAGAAATTGCCGAAATATCTCGTTCACTTAAAGCGTTAGCAAAAGAGCTGCAAGTGCCTGTAGTAGCACTTTCTCAGTTAAACCGTGGTCTAGAGCAACGAAGTGATAAACGCCCAATTAACTCTGATTTACGTGAATCGGGTTCAATTGAGCAGGATGCCGATTTAATTATGTTCATTTATCGTGATGAGGTTTATCACGATGATAGTGAATTTAAAGGCATGGCAGAGATTATTATTGGTAAGCAGCGTAACGGACCTATTGGCCGTGTACCGCTGACCTTCCAAGGTCAGTTCTCCCGATTTGACAACTATGCCGGACCGCATGTTTTAGAAGAAGATTAGACGTAGAATTTATGCTTGGGTTAGCAGCTAACGGAGCATGCCCAAACAAGCCGTATGCCGCTGACCTTCCAAGGTCAGTTCTCCCGCTTCGCTTTCTTATAACAAAAGTATGCCGGACGGCATGTCTTAGAAGAAGATTAGACGTAGAATTTATGTTTTGGTCTGCGGTGTAACAGGCATACTAAAACAAGCCGTGTACCGTTGATCTTCCAAGTTCTGTTCTTACTCTTGTAAATCACTTGCTAGATATAAAGTAAGTGTCATCCCCGAGGTACTTGTCGGGGATCCATTTCTTTAAAAAGTCAAATTTCCTCACCTTTATATTCTTCTATATTTTCGGTAAAAAACGACTGGAATGAATGAAGTTAACCTGTCTTTATTGTAAAAATTAATGTTACTCTGACCCTGAGCTATCCCCACAAATAAGCTCAATAAATCAGTCGATTAAATTATTTAAAATAGAAAGGAACATTCATGGCATTTGGTGATCAGATCTATCGCCAAACAAAACTAACCGAGTAAATACCATGAATGTTACCCATATACTGAACAAAACCCTTTCTTTTGTCACCCCAAACATGCACTTGAAGCGTAAAGAATCACTTGCTGCTAGTTTAACTAGTATCATTCAAGGTAATGCTGCAAACGTCACAAGCATAGGTCGTGGTATAAAATCATCAGCTAAAGAAAAGCACAACATCAAGCGGGCAGATAGGTTACTTTCGAATGTTCACCTGCACAGTGAAATAGTTAGTATTTACCAAGCATTAGCTAAATTAACTGTAGGCCAATGCCAACGCCCTATCATTCTGGTTGATTGGTCTGATTTAGATGAATATAAACGACACTTTTTAATACGTGCCACACTTGCTTCTCATGGGCGAGGGCTTTGTATTTATGAAGAAGTTCACTCAATCGACACAAAAGAAAAACCTGTAACTCACAAGCACTTTTTAGAACAACTTAAACGCATATTGCCCACTCATTGTAAGCCTATTATTGTTACTGATGCTGGATTTAAAAGTCCTTGGTTTCGAAGTGTTTTAGCATTAGGTTGGGACTTTGTAGGTAGAGTTAGATTACCAAATTTTTATACGCTCGACGGTCAAGATTGGAAAAACATCACTCAGTTATACAGCAAAGCAACGAGCTGCCCTAAGTCATATTCAGGTACCATTACCCGAAGTAATCCACTTGATTGTCAGATTGTTATATTTAAAGAAAAGCCCAAAGGTAGAAAAGCATTAAATCGCTCAGGAAAACCTAAACAATCAAAGCATGCAAAAGTACACATAAAGTCAGCTCGAGATCCTTGGTTACTGTCAACATCACTTCCTCAATGCAATCAGTTAGCGAGACGTCTAGTGAAGATATACCGATTAAGAATGCAGATTGAAGAGGGGTTTAGGGATATGAAAAGTTATCAATACGGTCAAGGATTTGAATGCAATAAAACTAAAAAAATTAGACGTTTATCAGTACTGGTTTTATTGACAACGCTTGCTCATTGGATATTAATGAACCTTGGTATGATGGCGAAAATAGCCAATAAACATCGCCAATATCAAGCCAATTCCATCAAAAAAAGCAACGTACTCTCATTACACTTTATTGGAAAACGGGTCGCAATGGACAAGTTTTTTGTATTAGGTCTAAAAGACTACTTACTAGCAATTAAGCACTTCCAATTAACTAATGAAGTGCTTGTTAATGAACTGATTTAAATTTTGTGGGGATCCCTCAGGGTCAGAGTAAGATTAATTTTTAATTTACTCTGACCCCAATTTCTTTTACTCTTCGCTCAAAATTATTCTTCAGCAATATTTGACTTTATGCCTGCTTCTATCGCCCTCATTATTGCCACATTTTTGTGGGGAAGCTCTTTTATAGCGCTAAAATACTCCATAGAGATTTATGATCCTGCCTTTGTCATATTTTTTAGAATGTTAGTGACCTTAGTGCTTTGTGTGGCGCTATGGAAATGGGTTAAAAAGTTCACTTATCAAGCAGGAGACTGGAAATATTTACTTAGCATGTCAATTGCTGAGCCGTGCTTATATTACCTGTTTGAAGGTAATGCAATGAAATATACTTCTGCTTCACAGGCGGGAGTTTTGGTCTCGTGTTTTCCTTTGTTAGTTGCGGTAGTCGCTTATTTTATGCTGAAAGAAAAGCTGACCAAGCCGCTAGCGATTGGTTTTAGTTTTTGTATCTTTGGTAGCGTATTACTTACTTTGGTTTCTGAGAACTCCAGTCATGCACCAAACCCGTTGTTAGGTAATTTTTTAGAGTTTTTAGCCATGGTATGTGCGGCTTACTATGCGGTCAGTGTAAAACACCTCTCTTTGCGTTATTCGCCTCTGGCATTAATTGCACTGCAAGGTTTGTCTGGCTCGATATTTTTTGCGCCATTTTTACTGTTTATTGAGCTACCGACTGTTCATGACTTACCTGCGTTAATCGGCATTTTCTACTTAGGCGCATTTGTCACTATTGGCGCTTATGGCATGTATAACTATGCCATCACTAAAGTGTCAGTGCTTACTGCTGCTGCATTTACTAACTTGATTCCAATATTTACCCTGCTTCTTTCTGCAATTATCTTAGGTGAAAGTCTGACGGCTCTGCAATGGGGTTGTATTTCTTTGGTTTTCTTGGGGGTTTATATCAGCCAGAAAAAAGTTAGAAAAGCGATACTCAGTTAAGGGAGCATTTGCAAGAAAGAGCAGCAAATAGCATCTGGTTGCTGATGAACTGAGTAAACATGACAAAACTGGCTCTCTTGAAGTATCAATGTAATATACAAAGAAATAAATTTAGTATACTGTATGCAAAAATACTTTTTGGTAAGAAATTATGCAATCTCCCAGTATTATCAATGCTATCGCAGAAGATTACGTAAAGCTTTCACTAGCTATTGGCCAACATTGTCCCAATTATGTCGATGCTTACTACGGGCCGAGTCAGTGGCAACAGCAGGCAAGGAAAATACCGTTAGCTCAATTGCAAACACAAGCTCAGCAGTTAATTAATCAAGCAAAAGCTATTATTGAATTCACTGATAATGAGCAAGCGCAAAGGCTTAACTTTCTGCTCATTCATTTAAAAGCATCGGCGGTTTATATTGAAATGTTGTTAGGTAATACTCTCGATTTTTATAGTGAGTGTGAAGCCTTATATGATGCTAAGCCGCCTAAATATGATGAGCAGCATTTTGATAAAATATTAGCCTCGCTTGATGCATTGGTGCCGGGTGAAGGTAATCTAGCGACGCGATTTACCCAATACCGAGAAAGTTTCGTTATTAAAAAAGAGAAACTTAACGATGTTTTTGAAGCAGCCATTGCCGAAGCGAGAAAACGCACCTTAAAACATATTACGCTACCAGAGCATGAAAACTTTAATGTTGAGTTGGTGGATAACCAAGTGTGGACGGCTTATAACTGGTTTAAAGGCAATAGCTATAGCTTGATTCAACTGAATACTGATATCGATATTTACATTGAGCGGGCAATAGATTTAGCCGCTCACGAAGGCTACCCCGGACACCATGTCTTTAATGCACTCATTGAAAAACACATGGTAAATGAACGTAACTGGGTAGAATATTCTATTTATAACTTGTTCGGACCGACATCGTTATTAGCTGAAGGTAGTGCAAATTATGGTATTGAAGTGGCATTTCCATGGCAAGAGCGTATGGCATTTGAGCGGGATGTGTTATTTCCTATTGCAGGAATTGACCCTGGCTTAAGTGAAGTGTATTACCAAGTGTTAAAGGTAACGGCACAATTGGCCTATGCCGATAATATGGTAGCTCAACGATATTGTGATAATGAAATTGATGATGAGCAAGCGATAGCGTTATTGATGAAATATAGCTTGTGTACACAGGCAAGAGCGAAGCAGCGTTTATCATTTTATCGACAAAACCGCTCTTATGTTATTACCTATAATTTCGGGCAAGATTTAGTGCATGAATATTTAGCTAAAAAGCTTAAAGAAATACCCTCAAGTACCCTATGGCAGGAATTCTCGCAATTACTTGCCAAGCCACAAACAGCCTCTATGATGCAGGACTTTTTGCAATAACGCTTAGTAATGACTTACAGGCATAAGTAAAAAACCAACCAATTCGGTTGGTTTTTGTTTTTTTGGCGCTCTAGAATTTACCCACAATATCAGAAGTTGTGATACTAACTCCCAAACAACTAAGCTCACGCGATTTTCAAACATAACATCAGCAAATCTAGCTAAGCTATAGAAGCCTAAATCAGCTCGATGACAAGTTTCATAGGTTCGTCTTTTTCTACCATCCCAATCATTGCTGCTATTTATGTGCCTATGGCATTAGCTTTTGATTTCTCCATATTAGCGACAGCCGCTATTGTTGGTACTGCTGCTGCATTAGGTGATGCGGGCTCTCCTGCTTCAGACTCAACACTTGGGCCAACATCAGGGCTAAACGCAGATGGTCAACATGATCATATTTGGGACAGTGTGGTGCCAACTTTCATTCACTTTAATATTCCTTTAGTGATTTTTGGCACGATTGCGGCCATGGTTTTATAAAGCAGACAAACTTGGTTAACCGATAGCCAAACACCTCCTGTCTCACTACTGCGACTCACGCAGTATGAGACTGTGTCGAAAATGACACAGTCAATTTGTTCGCTTAGAATACTACCTTTAAAATCACCTGCAAATCAATTGCTTACTGGTTTTGTTTTCTTGGCATAAGTCTTGTAGTAACTAGTTATCAAGTAAACGATAGATAGATTAATGATGGATATTCAAAGAGAAACGCGACAAAAACCTTGGTGGAAGAAATATTGGCTGTCTCTTATACACATCTCCGAGCCCACGAGACCTCTCTACATCTCG
>OJDU01000131.1_pt1 | contig 18349 bp, 23 predicted proteins | sample 1592771 | NCBI WGS metagenome assembly OJDU01 (sample SAMN05416864, study PRJEB24817) | seawater metagenome | isolation source: Sea water | place: Canada:Atlantic | collected 2013-11 | reverse complement strand
ATTATCTGCATCTTCAACATAAGTTGCTGAGAGAACTGTAGTGTGTTGTCCATCAACTACCATCAGGTGACCATTAGGACGTTCAAAAACAGAAAGTGGTTTAACCAAAAGAGGATCAAACTTTTCTGCCCTCTTAATAAAACCAAGATTGATCAACCGTTGGTACTTGGGATCAACCTTTAAATCTTTGACCTTTACCCATGTAATGGGAAGGAAGTCATTCCTAGAAAACTTTTTTCGTACTCCTGAAATACCTTGATCGAGGAATTTAGAAACAAGGGTGAGCACATTCATAACCGTTGGTAACGGTTTTGTTAACGTAGCCATACAAACTATTATCCGTAGTGTTTTTGTAGTTCAAAGGAGTTTAGAAAAATCCTTTCCTCCGGTCATGTTGCAGACCTGACGGAACTGATATAATTATAGCACAAAAAAAGACCCTTGTCAAGGGTCTCTGGATCTATTGTGAAGTTTCACTACTCTGGTTCTTTTTCGATCCAATATTGTACTTCTGTTCCAATACCCACTCACTCTTTTCCTTGTATGGAAGAACCTTAATCTGGTTCAGTGGTGCGATGTCGATAATCTCATCCTCTGTACATACATCAATCAATCCCCAGTCAGAGAGGAGTTTGGTGATACGGTTTCTACGTTGTACATCATTGATAGTAAGGTTTGCGTACTTACCATCAAGAGCAAATAGTTCTTTGAAGTGAACGATATAATACTTACCTTGCTTATGAAGGATATGACAGGACTGATATAGTTTCTTCTCTTTACGAGAAGCAACACCAATTCTAGTCAGGGTTTCACGGACTTTCAGGAAATCATCAGGTTCATTCAATCTGACCTCAATCATTTTATCTTGAGACCATTGAACCTGAGGTTCAGTAGTTTGACTCATTTTTTACTCCCACCAGTTTCAAGTCGTTGTTTAATGTATGTAATTTGTTCAGGAGTCAAAATCTTCATAACCTGAGATGCTTTCTCATTACTATAACCATAGTAACGTTTTACATAATCAAGATCTGATACTTTATCCTTCCGAATCCAAGGAGAGAATCTCTTCCTCTTTCTCAGAGTATTTAGATAAAAATTATATTGCAAATCTTTATCAAGGAAGTGATACTTATTCATCTCTTGGGCATACATGACTGAATCCATATGTCCAGACATACAACGATTGATAATGTAAGGTGGATACTCTTTTGCAAGATGGGGTTCATCACTAATAAGATTCTCTTTAGTAAAGTTAAGAGAATTCAACCAATCTTTAAGTTCCATAAATCAACGAATAATAATTTGAAAATCAACACCATCATGATAGTGTTCACGGTGACCATGGTGTCTATGATGTTTCCTACCATGCATATATTGTCTTCCATGGTGACCATTTCCAGGTCTATGGGAATGCCAGTGGCAGTGACTGTATCCACGTTTGTAGTGGTTATGACAGTGACTATGACTACCACGAGTATGATGACGATACCCCTTACTGTGAGCCATTACAGGTGAGGAGAGTAAGAGAACTCCACCTAAAGCTATCAATAGTTTCTTCATTTAGCAACCTCAACTAAATCACGAACTTGATTGGCCATGGAGTGATATCCACTACCGATATATATTTGTCCGGTCACAACTGCAATTGTTGCCAAACCCCAGAAGTAATAATAAGTTCTGGATTTCTTTTGTCTGGGTTTACTCATTTGAATTCACACTCCACCATAATTTCAGTTAGACAAGCCAACATATTTATTTCTTGGTCAGCAACGAAGCCACTTTGGTACTGATACTTCGCAATAATAAGTACAGCGGCAGCGATACCAGGACCATCAAGATGGGCGTAGATTGCATCGTAAATAGAACGTAGCAATACAGTGGGATCGTTATCAAGATTATCAACAACCCACTTCCTAACTGCCGGGAAGTCTTTGGACTTAAGTCTTTTAAAGAGATCATTAGTTTTTACATCCGAAAAACTTGCGAGGATTCCTGAGTCGATTTTGCCCCCGACCGAATACCTTTGAACTTCGTTGAGTACTCTTCTCCAATCTGGAAAGTGTTTGTTGATAAGTTCTGCAAGGACTTTTGCGTCATATCCAACAGATTCTTGATCCAAGATTTGTTGGAGTCTTTTGAAGAACTTACCTGCAAGTTCCTGTCGTTCTTTTCCCCTAATGGCAAAGTCGATGACTGCACATCGGGAATGGAGGGGAGCAACGATCTTATTTTTGTAGTTACAGGTGAAGATGAATCGGCAGTTACCAATAAACTCCTCAGTAAACGCCCGTAGGGCGAGTTGTACATCGGGGGTTGTGTTGTCAGCTTCGTCAATGATGATAACTTTGTGTTTTGCATCTGACGAAAGCGATACGGTCGAAGCGAAATTCTTCGCATTGTTTCTGACCGTATCGAGAAAACGTCCCTCATCGGATCCGTTGATGACATAAACATCTACTCCTAATTGGTTACAAAGTGCTTTAGCTACAGTGGTTTTACCACATCCAGGTGGTCCCGATAACAGAAGATTTGGAACCTCACCTTTATCTAGGAAATCAATAAAGGTCTTCTTGATGTTATCAGGAAGAATACAATCATCAATAGTCTGGGGGCGATACTTCTCCACCCAGACAAACTCATTACGACTCATACAAACTGCCTCAGTTTTGTCAAAATAATCTTGTAGGCTTCTACTATATCACCTTCTCCCTTACGGAACAAGTCCTTATCGAACCGTTCTGTTCTGTCTTTACTCCATAACCTCATGTTGTCTGGTGACAGTTCATCAGCCAAGAAGAGATCACCATGGGCGTCATACCCAAACTCCAGTTTAAAATCAACTAGATCAATACCACACAATAAGAAGAGTGGTTGTAGCAGATCGTTAACATTTCGAGCCTTTTCGATCAGTGGTTCTGTATCGATACCCATCAACTTCACACGATCTGGTGTGAGTAAGGGATCATTCTTACTATCATCCTTGAGAAAGAACTCAACAATAGGAGGTTGAATGAGAAAACCTTCAGTGATGTTTGTAGTTTTTACAATAGAACCAGCTGCGATGTTCCTACAGATAACTTCTACAGGAGCGATCTTTAGTTTCTTACACCTCATAGTATCCAATGAAGGACAATCAATAAAGTGTGTTCTGATTGAGTTACTTTCGAGATACTCAAACAACATTGCTGACATAAGACAACAGATTGTACCCTTTCCTTTTGGGTACTCAATCATCTGTCCATTTCCAGCAGTCACACAGTCTTCATACTGAATCAATACCTCTTCAGGATTATCAGTTTCGAAAAGTGTTTTTACTTTTCCTCTCAGGATTTCATTCATACCCACTCAGGTTTACGATCAGGAATACGAAGGTAGTTGTCAGTTACCCACGGTTTAGAACCTATGTACATTTTGTATGCATCAAAGGTTGAGATACTAGTATCTAGTTTGAACTCATCAGGCATAGCTCTAACAAACGGTGTGGTTTCTTTACCAGACCGTCCTGTAGGGTCTCCAGTGGGGAGTATGATACGAGCTTCTTGTAATGGTTGTAGACAAGTGTGTTCCTTGTCATAACGGTTCTTGTACTCGTCACAGAGAGCAAGACCATGATGTAGGAGCCACTGCCAGTTCATCACAAATGAGTTAGCCCACACAGTACAGGGATGATTACGGAATGCACCTTTCTCTGTCTTATATGGTTCACCATCTTGACGATGGAGTTGACCAAACCCATGACCCCATTTGTCAGAACAAACAATAGCCAACATCTGACAGGTCTCAAGTGGCATCTTGACAATGTGTTTGTCAGGAAGAACTTGAGCAGACTTGATAGGGTCAGGGTCAGTAACAAAGATGTTCATCAGCCAAAGGTCGAATCGGGTTCCAATGCAATGTAGTATACTACGTCGATGTTCTGATTGACGAACTTGGAGAGGAGTTTGGAAGATACTGTAACATCATAGTTACCAGGAACAATCTTCAGGTTCTCTTCCTTGAAGTTGAATACGAACTCATCTTCAGTTTCACCAACAATGATACTGAAATCATTGGAAGTATCATTCTTCTTGTCTCGTGCAACCAGTTTGATTACACCAGCCTCACCAACCACAGACACATCAGGGAGTTGATATACAGAAGATGCTTTCTTCAGTTTCTCTAGTTGTTGTGATGTCAGTTCAAACTTAACATCCTCAGAAGGGAGAGTGATCTCTTTCTCAGGAGGTGCAACAATCACAGAAGGATCAGCGAAGAAATACTTACTCCTCATACGACCTTCTTTAATCAGAACATACTCTTGATTATCAAAGTTGAGTTCAGCGTTAGCGTGAAGAGACAAGCCATTGAGGAACTGGTTCAGATCGTAGATACCAAAGTCCCGTGGAAACTCTTCAGATACATTTGCTTCAACCAGGATGTTCTTCATCACTGAGATAGTGCGAAGTTTAGTTCCTTCCTTGAACAGGATAGATTGATTGATAGAACTAAAGTTCTTGAGAAGATTAACGGTTGATTCAGAAAGTTTCATTGTCATTGAGGATAGGTTTCTCGTTGTGCGTTTTTGTCGTTGAAGTGTAACAGAAGAACAGCATAATGCAAGATCTTCATAATGTCACGTCGTGCTGTACCTTTCTTATCATATCGAGAGGCGTACTTTAGGATGTTAGATCGACAAAATGATTCACCGTCACCACAGGCTTCAATGAGATCAAGTGTCTGTACCTTATCAGTACCAGCAGAATAGTGTTGGTTATATGTACCAGAAATATAATCGGACAACTCCGAGAGGATCTTCTCCTCATCATACTTCCATCGGGTTTTTGTTGTAGGGAAGTCAGGAATACTGACTGGACCATCAAAGGTGATATGATCCTCACCCATTCCACCAATCATAACTGGTTGTGCTGCACCATAACTGGTTGATGAAAAATTAATAGTATCAGATGAAGGTGAACCAGTGATATATGGATTTCCTACAAGACTGATACCATCTTCATACCAGAAATCTTGAGAATCTCCTTCTTTAATGTTTTTACTCATGTCAAGTTCCTCATAAAGTAGCGACCATGCGTTCATAATTTAGTATATCAGAATTTGGGGGTTTCTTCAACATACATTTGATCCTCTAGTTCACCCATTTGAAATTCTAGATCAACTTTGTCATAGAGTTCAATAAAAGATTGTTTCGTCTCATCATCGAAACGATTGAGACAAACTCCAATTGCTTTGGTCTTATCATCAAAGATTGAATATGCTTTAACGATGTGAACCAAACGACGAGTGCTGATAATCTCATCAATACCACCCTCATTGAAAGTCTTACGGATGATATCAGCCCAGTCAGCCAAGTGCTTACAGAACTTCTTATCATCACACAAGTGACCAAGGATCTTAGTTTCTACCTGAGGGGTAGGATATTCCTGTTCGAAGGTTACACAGAACCTCTCTAAGAAGGCTTCGTTAAGAACATTGGTGCCGATAAACCTACCATCCTCAGAACCCTTACCTTTGGTGTTTGCTGTGGCGATGATAGTGAAACCATCTTTAGGTTGAATAAACTTACCAATCTTCTTGAGGAATACACCTTTACCTTCCAGGATAGATTGAAGACACAGGATCTTATTGGATGCCAGGTCAACCTCATCTAGAAGTAATACTGCTCCACGTTGAAGAGCTTCGATGACTGGACCGTTATGCCAAACAGTTTCGCCATTAATAAGACGAAAGCCACCAATAAGATCATCTTCGTCAGTCTCGATAGTAATGTTGACACGAATCAGTTCTCTCTTAAGTGTCGCACAAACTTGCTCGACACCCAACGTTTTACCGTTACCAGATAACCCTGTAATAAATGTAGGGTAGAACAGATTGGATTTGATAATCTTTTTAATATCGTTAAAGTTACCAAAGCTGACGAAGTTATCATCTTTTGCTGGGACTAGATTCTGTTCAATGTGATTTTCTACTGCTGGTGCTGTATATGTTTCTTCTAGTTCTTCTTTGATTTCTTGAACACTAAGTTCCCACTTACCACGACCTGACTTATAGTCAGAGATCTTTTTAGTTACAGTTGGATAGGAACAACCATTCATTACACACCAGGCTCTAATATCACCACTAGTTACGGATTCACCGTAAAGTGATTGGAGAGATTCAACGATGTATTCAGTAGACAGAGACATGATAATAAGGTTCTTCAGTAATTGAGCAATTTAGAGGTGAGTAACATTAACAAACCAAATCCACAAACTTACTTAAAACCTTCTTATTTAGGGACTTAGCTTTAAGTGACTTCATGAATGCTGATTTGATTCTAGTCTTACTTGCCTCATCTTCAACCTCAAACTCTGTATCTGAGGAAAGAGAGTTCTGAATCATTGCAAAGTATGCGTCGTATCCAGATCCTTGAATATTATAACTCTTCTCCTTACGTGCTTTCTTGAGATCTAGTTCACTTAGGAAACCGTACCTCCTAAGGAAGGTAGCAAAGTCACGGGGAGCTACAAGTCGAATACCAATAAAGTTCGTATCAGGGAAAGATTGTTTGAGATCTTTGAGGAGAATGTCAGTAAAATCCCAATACTGATAACCAATTTGATAAGTGTATCCAGTCTTACGATTACGAAGATAACCTTTCATACCTCTACATTGACGGGGAGCTAGCTGTTCTTTTTTATCATAGTATCCAGTGTAGTAATCAAAGTAGTAGAGTTGATGTGCTTCACCATCAGTGAGAATCACACACTGAACTTTTTGAAGTTGATTCTCTCTTTTGAACTTAGGAAGAATAGTATGTAAGGCTACCAGTGATTCGTTCAGAGGTGTGCCAGAAAGAGATACTTGTGGTGGAGCACTATATGATGAGTAAACTCGGAACTGACGGCAAACCCTCCAGATATTGAGTAGTTGATTATCAAGTGTTTTCTTGTTCACCTTACTACTCAGGAAGTGCATCAACTTAAAGTCACCACCAACTACAAAGTTACCTTTCTCTACTTCATTGTGAAACTTAGACTCTTGTTGTCCACGATTGTATGTGTTACTAAAGGCATAAACATCAAAGGGGATATTGACTTTACTACAGAACCAAACCAAGTTATAGAGTTGTTTGATTGTATCCAGAAGAGAATCACACATAGATCCAGACCAATCAAGAATGAAGACCAGACCGTGATTTTTACCATCAGGAACTACAGATACTTTCTTGAAGAGATCTTCATTATACTTGTAGGTATGAAGTTTAGTACAATCTAAAACACCAGTTCTTGAAGTAGTAGTTCTAGCGTATGAGTCAGCTGACTTCTTACACTCAAACTCTTTCACAAGATAGTTGACTTCTTTTTGTGCCGACTTCTTGAACTTAGAGTAATCACTATCTGCTTCTTCAAATACATCAGTTACATAGGTTCTCCAATATGCATCAATCAACTCATGAATCTCAGAATTAGGAACAACAATATCACCATAGTTCAACTTAGGAACTTGATAGTAAGAGTTGCCACCTGTTAGATCTGATGGACGATTCAACTCAGATACATTCTCTGAGAATACATCATCAGTTGTAACTTCAGGTTCTATCTCTTGGGGTTGTTGTTGGATTGACTCACCTTCACTATGATCTTCACTCTCCATCTCTGGAGTATCAAATGTTGGTTCATTAGATTCTTCTGTTTCTTCAAACTCAATCTCTTCACCATTTCCCTGAGGTGTCTCCACTACTTCTTCAAGATTTGGTTGTGGAGTTTGTGTATTGAGTTGTTCTTTGGTATATCGATATACTTCTTCTGCTGCAAATACTGCTTCTCCAAAGGTTTCACTCTTACCAACCAAATCAACCAATTCCATCTCCTCATCAGTGAAGGGAACATCAACCCAGTTTCCAATCTTATACTTTAAGTTGATACGATCAGCCAGATTCATCTCACTGATATTCATATCACTCAGTTCAAAGAAGTCTTCCTCTGACAGATCTTTATATGCTCTGTAAAATGTTTTAGTCAATCCAGGATACTTACGTTTCATAAGTTTCTCAATCCTAGCATCTTCTGTGATATTCACAAAAGAACGAGGAACTCTTTTCTCCCAAGACCAATCATCAGGAGTAAAGAGTGCGTGACCTACTTCATGACCAACCAACATATCATAAACAGTTCCTGATGCTTTCTCCCACATTGGTAGTGTTAGAACTCTGTTCTCAACATCAAAGGATGCGGTTTGTGTATTGCGGTTCTCAACTACAAGATCCTCAGTAGCCAGGAGTTTTGCTAGTTGTGACTTGATCTCGTAGTTTACCATTGTGGTGTCTCTCTCACTTATAAAGCATTTTAGTGGTGAGTAACAAAATTATCGAGAGGGTTCTAACAGTTTAACAACTGGCACACCAAACCCCCCTTTCGGGGGGTTCTTTGGTAGGCAACTCCTAAGTTGTTTTTGTTTATGGTTACGTGGTGGTCAGAATGTGTCTACAGAACCTCTTTGCGTCGTGGTCGGGAATGTCGCACTCAGTAATACATTGGAAGTATTCAGTTACTTGATCGTACTTTTCATCTCCAGTAGTTTTTTCGTCCCACTCCCAAGTCGCTAGCTCGTTGCGAGATACCAAGTTTTTCATAAACAATCTCCATGATACCACTATTATATAGTATACTTTGTGTTAATTCACTAACATTTGTATCTTCTTACACTTTTCTTGAGAAACCTTTACATTTCTCAAACTTGATTACATTTTGAAACTTATCAAATAGTGATTCCTTATGAGAGATTACAAAAATATTAGCATCTTGTATCTCATAACGAATAATCTTGAGGAATTCATCTGTACCAAAACCATCCAAAGAACTATCAAATACCTCATCCATGATTAAGAGGTTGGTATTTACTGAGTTCTTATACCTTGCAACCTCTCTCCATGTGAACAAAAGAGCAAGGTCAATCCTCATCTTCTCACCCTCTGAGAAAGAAGAATAGGAAAAGTCTTCATGAATGGGAGACTGTACTGTCTCGTTAAATTCTTCGTCCAAGGTGAAGTTAATATAGAACTCCATCTTCTGGAGATACTTATTCACCTGTTTATTGATCAGTGGAAGATACTTCTTAATGATCTTTGTCTTTACACCACCGTCCTTCAGGAGATTATATGTAAAGTCATAGTAGGAGATATCTTCTCTCTTAACGGCTAACTCCTCATAAGTTGTTTGGAGGGTTTCCCTGAACTGTTCGAGCTTTTCGTGTTCAGAATTTCTGTCTGCAAGTTGTGAGGTAAGTGTTTGAATTTCTGATTCAAGTGTTTTGACCTGTCGTTGGCAACTATTGATCTGAGAATTGTTAGAAGTGATGCCATTAAGTAATTTACTAATGTCTCCTGATAAGGATTTTAAGTGAGACTCTCTATTCTCTTCCTTTTTAATTGCCACTAAGAGTTCTTCATAACCCTTCTGCAACTCTTTTGCTTTAGTTTGAGAGCGTTCAATTCTATTTAACCTAAATGAATCTTCAATCTCTTGATCACAGGTAGGACAAACCGTATTATCGTTAAAAAACTTATGGTCTTTAACTAATGTAGAGATACGTTGAGATAGTTTGCCTTTAATGTTACCAAACTCACGAAGTTTCTTACCAGAGTCAGAGTATTCCTTAAGTTCTTCCTGTAGTGTGACAAGTTCCTGGTTCAGACTATCATTACCATTCATAAAATCATTCTCTTCATTCAGAAGATCATTGATCTTACTTTCTTTCTGTTTAATATCATCTTGACTACGAGTTTCTAGCTCATCAATAAAGTTCTTCTGCATTCGAACCTTATCATTGAGTGATTCTTTTTTCAGTTCCAGAGTTCTAATACCTTCTTTCAGGTTACGGATCTTATCTTTGATCAATACATTCATCGATGAGAAGATCTTAATATCCAACAGATCCTCCACAACTTCTCTTCTACTGGTAGCAGGAAGTTGCATGAATGGTACAAATGAACTACTACCCAGAATTACAATCTGTGTGAAACTCTTATAGTTCATCTTCAATACGTTTTGCTCTAACCACTTCTGTTGGTCAATAGCAGATGCTTTCTGGTCTAGTTCTTCACCATTACGCCAGATCTTGAATGTGTTTGGTTTGATTCCCCTTTCAATCTTCCAATCAACCTTATTAACATTGAACTCAATCTCAACTACTGCACCTTTCTCGTTGGTAGTATTGATTAGTTGATCCTTCTTGATCTTCCTGAACGCCTTACCATATAGAGAGAAACACAGAGCATCAAGAATAGTGCTCTTACCAGCACCATTAGTTCCCACAATCATTGTGGATTGAGACTCATTCAATTGTATTTCAGTATATTGATTCCCGGTACTTAAAAAGTTTTTCCAGCGAACCTTCTCAAAGATAATCATCTGCGTTGTCAGGGGGAATCACAATATCATTAGGTGTAATGATGGTATACCTGTGTTCATGCAATTCACAGGTCTTGACCATAAGTTTATCATCTATCTCTAAAACTTTCATCTTAGGATAGTCCAGTTCTTCAAGTTGCATACAGTATCTGGTCGCATCATCACCATCAACAAAGATATAGAGAACCTGTTCTCCATCTTCATCAATAACTGAGTATGCTCCTTCTTTTTCTTTACCTTCTACTGTAATAATAAACATTAAACTGTTTCACAAGCTTCCTGATAGATTGATCTCATAACACCCTGAATACGTTCTTTATTCAGTTCTGTTTCTGATTCTCCAATATATCTATCAAGAATAGAGAGGGTATCTTCCGACTCTTCAACCTCAAAGTCCTCAGACTCAGTGAGTTGAAAGTTTTCAACAATCTTTAGATCTGCTACACCAACAGAGTAAAGTTTGTCAATATACTTCTCAAACTTCTTACTATCAGTCTTTTTCTTCACGATCACTTTAACAATCTTATTCTCGTAAGATGTTACATCAAACATCTGATGATCCGTATCCTCATAGTAAAGGTTATGGAACAACTGATAGGGATTATCAATAGGAGTATGTTCTAGGGTTTCTGTGTCGAAGAGGTGGAATCCTCTTGTGTCGTTGACATCGTTCCAGAACATCTCGTAGGGATTTCCCAGATAGAAGATCTTCCCATCGGATGATCGAGTGTGATAGTGTCCAGAGAAGACCACTTCGTAGTTCTCAAATAGTTGGCCGTCCATACCGTTTTCCATGATGCACCCACGATGAGCTCTAAATCCCGTGAGTTCGAGATGCCCCATCGCGCATCGCACACTGCTATCTTTAATAAGTTTGAAAGTATCTTCAGAATTTTCATCATTAATCCAAGGAATAAACAGGACACCCAATCCACCAATTTCAACTTCTTGGGCTTTGGAGTATGTGATTACATTATCATACTCCTGTAGCAGGAGTTCAACAGCATTGATACTATTAGTATTCTTATAGTATGCATCGTGGTTACCAACCATAAGGTGCATAGTAATACCTCTCTGTTTGAGAGGTTCGAATACTACTCGTTTTGCCCAATCTAGTGCTTTAAAATCAATACCCTTTCGACTATCGAAAGCATCACCCATGTGAATGACAGTATCAATTCCATGTTCATCTAGATTAGGAAAGAAGATATCATTATAGAACTTCTCAAAATAATCATGAAATAATTTAGACCCCTTACGTGCTCCATAATGGGTGTCTGTAATGATAGCAACCTTACTCATCAGTTTCTTAGCTTAGAGTGAACACTGTCCTTAATGCTATTATATTCTGAATAGTTATCACTGTCAAGGTCATTGGAATCAAACACTTCATCAAAGTTTGACTTCTCAAGAATCTTATTCTTAATCTCTAGTTGCTTCTTCTCCATGGAGATACGACGGAGGAAAGCAAAGTAGATAATCTGAGTGAAATAAGCAAAAGGATTCTTTGACTTCTCAGGACTGAAGTTGTGGATATATCGAACACAGTTCTCAATACCATCACAAATCATATCATCCTTGAACATGTAGTTCACAAAGTTGGGCTTATAGGAGAGATGATTAGCAATCTTCAAGAAACACTCACCAATATAACGAGGAATCTGGGGCTTCGGTTTATCATTCAACTTAGCCCGTTCGATCTCTGCAAAGTAGTTCTCAAGTGCCTCTAGGAACTCTTTGTTATTAACGTAGTGTTCGGGCTTTGCTTTTCTTCTCATTGTTCCATAAGCATGGGCGGTAGTCATAATATTGAAATATCTTCAAGTATTATACCTGAAAATACTGGACTTAACAAACTCATGAGATTTCACTACAATAGGTTTGTTAACCATAAAGGTTGGGCTTAGCTAGCTTTAAAGAGCTTCTCCAAATTCTTCTTAGTTTCCTCTACGGTTCCTAAGTAACCCATTTTTCTATTTAACTCTGAGTGATTAGGTTTATCAACCTTAGAAATATAATCCTCATAGTAACAAATCATTTCTACATCACAAGACTCAGACATAGTTAATACATCAGATAAGTTAATGACGAACATATCCTGAGTGGTTGTTTTCAACCAGGGTTCCATCTTGTATCCAGCAGGTTTCCCTCTGAACTTAATCTCTTCCACTATAATTGGATTTGATAGAACCAACATTGTCCTATCATCCTCTTCATTTGCACATACCTTACTAAAGATTTCTTCTCCTGAATGTTTTAGTTTAATTGATGCATAGAATTCTTCTTCCATAGATTACTCCTTGATATCGATTGTTGATATTTCATAGTTAAATTGTTCTTGATTGTAAATCTTAACGCGTTCAATGAAATGGTTGAGTGTGTAATTCTTACGACTATTCAGTGTGGTGTCGTCAGCAATATCGTATAGTTTTGCTTTCACCTTATCTTTGCCTTTACGGAGGACTCTACCAATAGATTGTAGGTTTCTAATCCTACTCTTTGATGGAGAGGCAAATATTACATTATGTAGGTTTTTGATGTTAATACCAGTACTGAATGTTCCGTATGAAGCTACAATGATGGCATCACTTTCTTCTTCAGTGATACGCCTAACTTCTTCTCTATCTTCAGCATCTACACCACCATGAATAAAGAAGACTTTTCTATCTTCTTTCACTCTTTTATTTATCTCTTCATACAAAATAGCACCATGAGCCTCTACCCTTGCATAGAGAATAAGAGTATTACCCTTCAGGTCTAGAGCTAGATTTCTAATAAACTTGTTCCTTGTAGGATGACCAATCAAGAACTGAATCTCATCCTCAAACACATCAAACTTCTGTGGTTTATACTTCAGAACAATACACTGAATATCCAGAGTTGCTAGATGTCCTTCATCAATAAGTTTTTTAGTTCCTGTTACTTTGTATGATGGTCCAAACAATCCCTCTAAGACCCACTTATGGGTCTGTGTTCCATCTAAAGTTCCTGTGAACCCATATCTATACTTGGCATGATGTAGCTTGTCCATAATACCTACAAGAGATTTACTCTTGAACAAATGAGCCTCATCACCAATCACAACATCATACTCCTCAAAAAAGGCGCGATCTAATTGATAGACAGATTGCCAAGTGGTGATAGTAACCTCATTTGTGTTAACTCTCTCCCGACCTGCATAGATCCTATGACAATGGTTCTGAGCATCCCAACCATATGATTCAAAGTCCTTGTACATCTGTTCCACTAGTGATGTGGTGGGGACTACAAGTAGAACCTTTCTTTTCAGACCAACATGAAATCTTACTACAGAGTAAATCATGAATGACTTACCAGATGCAGTTGGTGAGATAAGAAGTTTCCTGTTATACCTCAGAGCATCATATACAGCATCAATCTGATAATCTCTGGGTTTGATATCAGGACCAGTGATAGATGTCATATAATCTTTGACACCTTCCTTTGAAATCATATCATTGACTTCAAAAGGCAATCCGTAGAATTTATTATCTTTAAACTCATAGGTATAATTTGATTGCTCACAGAAGGTTACAATCTTATCAAGCAGACCAACATAGATCCTCTTTGTTCTCATATCGAACAAATGAATCTCTCCGTTCCAATGTCGTCTTCGATATTGAGGCATGAACTTTGCACCTTCTACCTCAAAGGTAAATCGGTCTCTTAGTTCATGTTCAACATGTGGTTCGGTATCAATCTTGAGGTAAACTTCATTTACCTTTTCGATTATCAAATGAGCCATTCATATAGGTTTCACCTATACATATTTATCAGGTGTTTGCAAACCTATGTTCTAAAATAATTCTGTAGAAGTTGTCTCTCATTTGAATGAGACCTTCTTGTTCGCGAGGATCTCCACCAGGCCACCTCTCAATTGCTTGAGATAATCCTGTGTGAATAAGACGAATACCCTCTATGGGTAATTCTATGTGATAGTAACCGTCTGGGTCCATTAGCCTAATCCTGAACTAAACCTCATGAATTCGATTGCGTTCTTGATCTGATATGTCCTGTTCGTTATCTGTTTGAGGATTTCTTCGATAAACCTCAACATTACTTCGTAGTATTCAATTTTTAACGAAACTTCTGAGAGCTTTGTATCTGCATCCAGATACTTTTGCATGGTTTCCTTATCTCTAATTTTCTTGGGAAACGGGTTATTGATGTAAACTTCCGGGTCTGATTTACCAGAGAAGTATTCATAACGTTCGTGTCTAATGTTTTTTCTCTGTTGTTCTGCCTTCTTTCGAAGTAACATCAGAGTATTATATATGTCATAATATTTGGAATGTAGAACAGGTATATTAAGAGACTCAGTGTGTAAATTATCTGGATCAATCTTAGAGTCTTCATTCCACATTCCTTGAAGAGTTTCAAGGTCGATCATACTAACAACAGATTACACCTTCTATGTTATATACAGTATACTTGAAATTGACCGTTGCTGTCAAGTATTGAACATCAGTGGACTGTGCATCAAACTGAAGTGTTGATAGAGAGTATGGAAATATATTTTCAAACTTAACTTTAAAGTTTGGGTTATCTGATGAATTGTAGATAGCCAGTGTTCCATCAGAATATAAATTTAACTCACTTTCATTTTGATAGTTTGATGGATACTCTGATGGTGCTTTATCCTTTTGCCACTGATAGATCTCATTCAAAGATTCTGGAAAACCAAGACCTCTCATCCAGTTTTGAATCTCAAGGTAATTTGTAAGATCCTCATCAACCAAGAATGTAAGTGTAAGATCTCCAAAACTAATCTTCTCACCCGCACGAGGAATATCAGTTAGATAAGTTGATTGCAATGCAACACCTAGATCCAAACTAGGAACGTTAACTTGGTATCCAAAGAAGGATACTTTAGGTGCCCTGACGACAGAGAACTGAAATCCTGTTGGTGCTAGAAAGTTTCTATTCTCTATCTGCCTATCAAAACTTGCATCTGTGACTCTTGACTGACTCATTCTTCTACAATAGATGCACCAGTCCAACCACCATTCTTACCATCAGGATTATTCATCAAGCTAGTAGGTGATGTGTTTGTTGACCAGGTTTTTCTTTCACTATAGTCATCAGACCAGTGTTGATTTCCACCAGACTTTCTGACATAGTAAACAGTTTTTGAACTGTCAACTGGTGATTTTCTTGAGATGTGGAATGCCATATTGCTCCTCTAGAATGGTATCACAAATTTTATTATTAACTATTTATCAACAACCTTTGATTGAAGATGCTACTGAACCACCAATTGATGAACCCATATCTTGACCTAACATAACAGCCCAACCTGATGCGAGCCATCCGACATAAGGAATACCAACTAAGAATGGTGTAGCAGCTGTGCCTAAACTAGCTCCCACCAGTGCACCGTTTGACTCTCCTCCACCTTCCGCCTTGATGCACTCTTCGGATCTCGCATCGTTCTTTCCCACCTTATTCTGTCCTCCAGCTATTTCTTGAGTATTTCTTGTAGTAGTTGATCTACCACCAATACCAAATAAACCATTAGATGTGTCTACATATGATTCGTTGTCCAATACCTTAGGATCATGTCCTTTATAATCCACACTATAACTTCCATCAGGTTTCACAGTTACAGTGTATGATGAGTAATCTCCAACTGGTGGATAATTGATTTGTGCTGGTTGTATTGGTGTTCTTAAATTGTGTCCGATAATGGCACCAACATTAGCAACTCCAACAAATAGAATTAAACCTACTACAATTTTTTTTCCTAATTGGCTATTCTTCATAGTAGTAATGTAAGTGACCTATTTATAAAACGGCATAAAAAAAGACCCCCGAGATGGGGGTCTGAAAGGACAAGTGGGACATCCAGCCCCACAACATCCACTCATATCACATGAGGTTTTTAACAGCCACACGTCTGTAGTAACGGTTGGAGTTAACACGGAGTCTACCAAGACCCTGACCATCAGCTGCCGAACCTTCGGCGAATGGGTTAGCAACCAGACCATAACGGGTCTTGAAGCCAATCTTAGGCTGGAAGGAGTTCTCTCCAACTGCACGAACCATCTGAAGAGGAACGTAAGGACAGTAGAACAGACCTGCGTCATAAGGGGAAGAACCCTTATAACCAACAACGTAGTACTGGTTACCATTAGGACCATTACCCGAAGTCAGGTTAGCCGAATAGGGGTCGATGTATACACGGAACTTACCGTTGATCGTACCAGCGAATGTGTTACCGGTGTCATCAACGTTCAAGTTAGCGTTGAGTGCTGGAGTGTAATCCAGGATACCAGCCATCGTAAGTGCGGAAGCAACGTCTGCGGAACACAGAACCATGTTGCCTTTCCCTCTACGAGTTCTTTGTGCGATCGCGTTAGCGTCACGCTCGATTTGGAAAAGAAGTCCTTTGAACTTCTCAACAGACCAACGACCATTGGAGTCGATGTCCAGGTCAAATACACCCTGAGTAGCAACGTTCTGAGCTGCACCCTGTTCTGCTGTCATATAGATGGTACGGATAACCTCACGGTTAATCTCGGCCAAGATTTCAGTAGAAAGGATGTTAGCCAGTTCGGCTTCAGCGTTAAGACCGTGGATAGCCTTAAGGTCTTGAGCCAGTTCCAAACTGTACTCAGCCTTCAGTGCTCTAGACTTAGCGGTAACAGTAACTTTCTCGATCGAGAAAGCCATCTGATTGAAGGCGTCATTGCCGGTGCCATCAAGGCTCTCAGCGTCGCCTGTAAGCATACCACCACCAGCGGTGTAGGCAGCTACGTTAGTGGAAGCAGCACCAACGGGGTTAAGAACAGCAGGATTGTCTCCTCTCTGTGTCAATGTACCCAGACCAACAGCACCATCGGCGAAACCACCAGTGAGGTCTCCACCTTTGTCCTGTCCGGCGAATGCGGTGTCAGCTTCGTTGAACAGAGCCTCAGTACCAGCCTGAGTCTCATAACGGGATCTCATCGCGAAGATAAGTCCAGTAGGTCCATTCATAGGTTGAACGCCAGCCAGGTCATAAGCGACCAGGTTAGGCATTGCGCGTCTGATCAAAGAGATCAGAACGGGATCGAAACCAGCAACAGGACCGGCTGCGGTTGCGGATCCAGAGAAACCACCTGAAGCACCAGCAGCGTTGGCTGCGTTGGTGGGTGATTCCATCAGGTTGATACCCTGACTAAATGCTTGCTCTTCTTTGAGGAACTTTTCTTGGTTCTCAAGCAGGACAGCGGTCACACTTCTACGATGTGAATCCTTAATAGGATCAAGACCCTCATAATCGAGGAGGGGACTCCACTTTTCCTGCAGATGCTCGGATTGGAACATTTGCTTTTTACCTTTAAGTGTTTAGTTTGATTTAATGTTAAATTCAGTTTTGCTTTCCGAAAGAACCTAAGGTTCTCAGGTATGCTGACATAGATGCAGAATGAGATTCAAATCCCTCTGCACTATCTACACCCTCAGAAAGGGTTTCGGACTTAGCATTGGAAATCTCTTTTTTAGAGTTGAAATACGACTCTTTGAGGGTTTCCAGTTTGTCACGATATTGTTCTTCACTTTCAAACTCTACACTTTCGGAAAGTGAGGCGAGCTTCTCTTTCTGGGTCTGTGCTAGACCTTCGGAGACTTGATCTAAGATACCGTCAGCAGTTGCCTCTGAGAGACGACCATTGAGTGAGATATTCTTCTCAATTTGCTCATTGAGTTTGGTTTCCATATCATCTAATTTTTCTACCATGCTCTCAAGCACATCATATTTTTCTTCAGGGATTGATACATAATGTTCTTCAAAAAGACTCTTCATTCCAGAGAGGAATGATTCAGTCATCTCAGTCTTGAGACCGGAGTCAACTGCGAGTTGGTTCTCAGTGAACCACTCATCAGAGACATACTCAAGATAAGAATCAACACGCTCTGCGAGTGACTCTTTAGCAGCATTAACTTCTTCTATGAATTTTTCT
>OJDU01000124.1_pt1 | contig 18795 bp, 30 predicted proteins | sample 1592771 | NCBI WGS metagenome assembly OJDU01 (sample SAMN05416864, study PRJEB24817) | seawater metagenome | isolation source: Sea water | place: Canada:Atlantic | collected 2013-11 | reverse complement strand
GATGTGTATAAGAGACAGGAGCGTGGCCGCCTGCCCACCGCCTACCGGAAGTGGAAGGTGCAAGCAGCCGGACAACTCCGCGCCATGCTCATTCTGGCGAAGTGGCCCAAGGCCACCGACCCCCACCGCCACCTCGTGCGCGTGAGCGTGCACGCCTTCTACCAGCGCCCCAAGGCCGCCCCGTCCTGGATGACCACCGCCGAGCGGGCGCAGTGGCGACAGGGTTGGACCCCGCCCCGGCTGGCTACCCCCGACGTGGACAACATGGCCGGCGCCGTGATGGACGCCCTCAACGACACGGGGCTGTGCTGGGTGGATGATGCGCAAGCCGAGATCGCCAGCGTGACGAGCACTTGGGCCGCCAAGGGTGAGCCCGCGCACATCGTGGTGACTTTGGAGAGGGTTGCTTGGGGCGTGCCAACCCCTCTCCAAGAGAATGAGGTGAGAACATGAGGCCCAGCTTCCAGTATATCGGTGTCCCCCTGCTGGTCAGCTTGGCGCTCTACGCCACCTTGCACTGGTTTGGAGGTACGGACGCCATGGAGGCGGGGATGCTTGGGTTCGTGGTTGGCCAGTGCCTAACCTTCTGGTTGATGACCCGGAAAGTGCCCCCACCTGACGCGCCAGCGTGATACTGTACACCTGCCCTTCGGGGCTCATTGTCTCGTGTCCTGCGATGCCCCCACAAGGGGCCCCCACCGGCTTGATCCCCGGTGGGGAGCTGGACGACGAGGCGGCATCCCAGGAAAAAGCAATGAACGCCAGAACAGCCCACCGGGCGACGTGTACCCGTGGCCGCTGACCGCTTTGTCAGCGTTGACCTCGACATGGCCCTCTGGGTCCTCGACAACATGCGCCACGACTCCAGACCACCAGACGCGCACATGGTGATGGAGATGACCGCCGCCATGATGGACGGGCGCCTGCACCGCTACACGCAGCGTGCATGGCAGTCGAGGTGGTCCTGCTCTCGCACCAAGGTGCGGGACATCGCAGACAAGGTGGCCGACCGCTATCTTACTTTTGCCAAGGACCAGGATAGGTCCGGGAAAAGACCAGCCAAGGACCAGTGGGGGACCACCCTCCTTCAGTCATTTCCACACCTTAGCAAGCGCTGCGAACCAGCCAAGGACCAGCCAAGGACCGAGCAAGGACCTACACGCGCGCGTTCTTTACTAAGAAGAGAAGAAGAAGAAGGAAGAAGAACCCCAGCACGCCAGCCCAGGGCTGACGGCAGCATTCCCTTTCCAGGTCAGGACAAGCCAGCAGCACCTCCGGAGAAGACAGAAGCCGAGAAGGGCTTGGACATCCTCCGCGAGATCAGGACCGAGCACCACCAAGCCGCGACCGGCTCCAAGCCTCGGGGTGTCTACGCTGCATCCGGAAAAGCAAAGGCTGCTCTACTGGCGCGGGTCAAGCGCTACCTCGGAGAAGTCAAGGGCGCTCAGTACGGGGAGCCCTTGGAAGTCCTGCGCACCTATGCCGAGTGGGTGTACCTCGGACCTGACCCGTTCTGGCGTGGCACCTCGGACCCGTTGGGTCAAGCGCTGGGGGGCAAGGCGAACGACCCAACCAACCGGCTGGCCCGCACGGTGGCCGCGCTGGATTGGCAGGACGCGGGAGGTGGCACGCTGCCACGGGTTCGGGAGATGGTCGCGGGGCTGGAGGGGCTGGTCAAGCGCCACGCCTACTTGACCCACGCGGTAGAAGGGGAGCCGGAGGAGGTGGCCGAGCAGTTCAAGGGGCTGCTGGAGACGGCTACGGGGATTGACAGGACCGAAGTTTGGGCGAGGATGCGGAGCGCCAATGCGTGGCAGTTCGGCAAGTGGACGGAAGCTGCAAGGGCGGCGATGTGAAGGGAGAGCACATGAGTAAGAAGCAACCAAACCCGGTGGGCGGGCACTACACCACGCTTGATGGGGCCAAGAACCACGTCCGGGGGGTCGTTGATGGCCACCTCGTCATCCGGTCTTGGTCACGTAGAAGGCAGCGGTGGCAATACGACGTGCGCAGCAGTACGGCGCTATGGGTGGAGGACACCTACCCAGGAGGCATCACCCACGCGACCGCCGCTGTCCGCGCGTGGTTGGACTGGAATACGGCCAAGATGGAGGCCGCGCCATGAGCACGCAACAGCACACGGACGAGGTGACCCTGCTCGCCATGGCCATCCAAGGCCACGACATGCCGGGACCGTACTCGGAGCTCCGGGCGCCGCACTTCATCGGGCCAGCTGATCGCGGGGAGGTGCCCTTGGGCGCCCACGCTTGGGTCTGGGCTCAGGCGCAGGACCTGCGGACGGGTGGAAGCTGCACGACGCGCGAACTCATGCAGGCGATAGCGAACAATGCCACGGACGCGGGACCGCTCGGGTACTGGCTGGGACTGCAAGCGCCGCCCGAGGTGGACGTGGGGCCGATGGTCGCCAGGTTGCAGGCTTCGCACCAACGGCGGCAGATGCTCGAGCACGTCGCGGCGGTGGACAAGCACCTGCGGGGCGGTACGCCGATGCCGGACGTGGTGGCGATGTGGGACGGGCTGCGCGAGCGGCTGGCCGTGGGGCCCCAGCAGACGGAGACGGACTGGATGAGTTGGGCGGAAGCGCTGGCGGTGGGTGTCAACGACATTGAGGAGCGCCGGGAGAAGCACCAACGCGGTGAGGTGGGGCAGTCTTCGGGCATCCGAGAGCTTGACGAGATCATCGGGCCAATCGAGCCGGACCCTATCCTGCTTATGGCCCGCCCCAAGATGGGCAAGACCTTTGGAGCGCAGAAGTGGATTGCCAACACCTGCATTCGTGGGGGTCGTGTCGCGGTGTTCTCGATGGAGATGAACGCTATCCAGTTCACGCGGCGCATCTTGGCTGGCCCGGAAGCCCCATCGGTGGGAATGCGAAAGGGTGACCTCACCAACCGCCAGATGGCCGCCGTCTACGAGGCCGAGCACAACGTGAGCCAGTGGGACTTGGCTTTCAATGGACGCCCCGCGCTACGTATCCAAGACCTGCAAGCCGGGGTCAGGGAGTCAGCCCGCCGCTTTGGCCCGCCTGAACTCATCGTTGTAGACCATGTGCACCTCATGCAGTACGAGGGCACCAACGAGAATCTGGGCATGGCCAAGATCAGCGCAGGCATCAAAGAGATCAGCATCCGGCACAACTGCCCGGTGCTTTGCCTTGCCCAACTCAACCGCGCCGCCGAGAAGCGGGCCGACCCCCGCCCCATCATGTCGGACCTTCGCGGCTCCGGTGCATGGGAGCAGGACGCCAGCCTAATCATCGGCATCCACAAAGAGCAACCGAACCCGGACAAGGGAACGCACGGCGATGTGGGCGAATGGGGCGTGGTGGCCAACCGGCACGGCGGAACCGGGGTAGCCTTCGTGCCGTGGAACGTGAAGCACGGGGGGTGGATGTGACTGAGGACCACCTACTCGCCCTGGCTGAGCACGCCTTGGACGCGGACGACCTGCCCGCCGCCGCCCGGTGGATGGATGAGCTCCACCACTACCAGCACACCCACCCGCTGCCGCCGCTGCCCCGGAACGGGGGCCGCACACCGCCGCAGGTCGTGGACACGGTAGCCAACGCGGTGGAGCGTGAGCTTGCAAGGGCTCAGAATCGCCGCCTAAGCCCTCCGGAGGCGGTCAGGGCTACGCTGGCCCGTCTCAGGGAGCAGGAGCAGGGAGAGAGGCGCTACGGGCGCGCTGGGCACGCGCTACGGACTGCGGAGGTGGTAGCCGCGCTGGAGGTGGAGCTCGCACGGGTGACGGCGCCCACGCCAAAGCTGGAGGTACCAGCCGGTGAGCAGTTGCCCTATGGGTGGATGGCGACGGCCCGCGCTACCCCGTGGCCTGATGTGGCGACGGCGCTGGGGTGGGCTCGGAAGGGTGGCCGGTACACCCCGTGTCCTGCGTGTGGGCGACAGTCGGAGAGTCGTGGGTCAGTGCTCACCCGTCCGGGGCAGTGGCATTGCGTGGCCTGCGAGGAGGGCGGCAGCGCCATCGATGCGGTGGGCTGGCGGGTGCTGGGGCGGAGACCGGAGGGGAGAGAGGACTTGGAGGCGGTGGGTAGGTTTATGGCGGGAATGTAGTTGGCACCCGGTGGGACTTGTGCTATGGTGCTGGGGAACATGGGAGAGGATATGAACGAAGACCTGATGGAGTTTGGCCGCCGTGCAGTGGCTGCAACAAAGGGCCGCATCATGACGATGCCGGGTGCCCGCCTCTACAGCGAGGACGGCGCGGAATACTGGCGCATCTACCAAGGCCCCACGGATGAGGACACGCGATTTCAGTGTCACGCCATCGGTGAGAGCGGGGGGATCCTCCGGCTGGCGGATACAAGTCCAAACTGCGGGCTGGTCCCTGACCTCTCGGACCCGGCGACGGTGGGGTGCCTGCTGGCGTCGTTGCGGGAGGCTGGTGGCATCATCCACAAGCAGTACTGGCGCAAGCATGGCGGCTTTACGTTGCTCATTGGGTGGCTTGATGGGCGACCGGTCCAGTACAAAGGCGGGAGCCTTGCCGCTGCCCTGGTCGCCGCGCTGGAGGCCGCGCCATGAGCACGCCAAAGCGAACCCGCCGCTACCTGCTACGGCTGTACATGGCCCGGAGCGGGCACGCCACCTTCGGGGAGCTCGCGGAGGCGATGGGGGTCAGCTACAACTCGGCGCAAGCGTGGGGGGCTGGCGTGCTGCCGGTGGCGTCCAGGCTGGGTGAGGTGGCGGGGGTGTTGGGGATGACGGACGAAGAGCTGGGCGAGTACGTCCGAGGGGGTGAGGGATGAGCCACAAGAAAACGGCCAAGGCGCTGGCGATGCTGGTGCTGGAGAATGAGGCGGAAGCGCGGGCGGAAGCCGAGGCGGAGGTGGGGGACCTGCTGGCCAAGCTCGACACCGTAAAGGAGGAGTTGGAGCGCACCAAGGGCAACCTGGCCGCGATGCAGCGGGACAGGGATGCTTTGCTTGCGTGCTCTTTCGCAAGCGCTGACAACTATCGGCGCCTACTGGTTGAGCGGGATGTTGCACTGGCGGTGCTGGTTGAGGCTCAGTGGCATTATGGCGTGCAAGGTATTCGGGGCCATCAGAACGCTATAGAGGCTGCCATTGTCGCTTTGGCTCCAGGATTTAAGGATTTGGGGGCTCGTGAGCGATGGGGGCAACTCGTGCCTGAGCCTTTGAGAGGTGAAGAATGAGCACCGTACTGGACACCATCGAGGTCACCGTGGAGCACGGCGGCGAGGTGCTGACGCTGGACGTGGAAATCACGCAGTGGGCCACCAAGGGCGGGCACGAGGACCCACCGGAGGGCGCGGAGTGGCGGGTGAACAATCCGGGGGCGTTTAGGGCGCACATGCGGTGCTATCCGTTGTCCTACGACTACGTAATGGACGCCATCAACGACCAGGTGCAGGAGTACTGCGCCGAGAGGGCAGCGCCGGGGAGGGAGGGATGAGCCGCCAAGTCAACGCAACGCAGCACGCCTGCATGGCACTGCTGGCGGAAGGGGTGGCGACCTATGCCCAACTCGGCAAGGCTGCGGGGGTCACGCCGGATGGAGCTCGACGCGCATGTCGGTACCTGCTCACCCTGAAGCCGTCGCTGGCGATGTACTACCATTCAGGAGGCGGGCATGGGAACACGGACGTGCTGCAACTCACCGATGCGGGCAGGGCTGCGTGGGCTGCGGGCTTGGAAGTGGTGGAGCGACGTGGCAACGGGGAGCAGTCATGATCGACGTGGTTAGCCTCGACTCGGAGCGGGTCAAGCGCAAGAGCACGCACCTCGGGAGCGTCACCGTGGAGGTGTACATGAGCCCGCAGGGTCGGCCTTACTCGGGTGGTCTGACGTGGGCGGCGCATGACCCCGAGAATGGCGACGTGTTCCGGCGGTCGGTTCGGCCCGCGTTGCTGCACGCGGCCAACGTGGTTCGAGACGCCAACGACGAGGACGGCATACCCAAGGCGCACGAACTGGGGATCAACTTGAAGCCGTTCAAGGAGCAGTCATGACCCGCGCCGAGGTGGAAGCGTGGGCCAAGGCGCACCCCAAGGAGGCGTTGGGCGTGGCGTTGAACGTGTTCGCGGAGCAGTCATCCGTGATTGGACCGTGGACGCTGCACTGCACTGACGACACAGGCAAGCCACCGATGCGGGTGGAGGTCTACAAAGGAGAGCACGCGGCAGCTCGGAAGGCTGAGGTGGAAGCGGAGACGCGGTTGCACGCGGCCTACCGTGCGACGGCGGAAGCATGAAGAGGTGGAAGCGCACGCTAAAGAGGACCGTGCCGGAGGGGGTTCGCATCGGAGAGAGGCGCGGGCACTTGCGGCTGGTGTGCGTGGGCTGTCAGAAGGTCATCACCACATGCTCAGGGAGTCCGAGGAACATGGACCACGCCCTGCTTGCGGTGAAGAGGGACCTTGCCAGGTATGTAGAGCCGCACTTGGAAGAGTGTGAAATCAACAGGGAGAGGACATGAACCCGTGGGACACGATTGGTTGGGTACTGCTTGGCGTTATTGCTGGGAGCACCATCCGAGTGGGTTGGGCATTCGGGCTTGAGGTCCGCAAGCAAACGCTTCGACGCAGAACCAGCCGTAAGCAACTTCAAGAGCCGCCCGAGGTAGGGCAGGAGTGGGAGGACGCCGCTGGCCGCACATTCGAGGTGGTGAGGGTTTTTAGCGATGGCTCCGCGCTCGTCAAGGCACGGGTGGGCAACTCAACCGCGCAGTTCTCGGTGGACTGGAAGCCTTGGGCCACGTCCCGTCAGTTGGTGAAAGCCTGCACCCCAACGTCGTAGCGGGGTAGGATTGTCCCATGAAGCACTACAATGCTACGGAGATTGCAGAGGCATTGTCCCGAATGTGGGTCACTGCGTCCAAGGGCGATGACGGCGAATGGCGGCCCAACTGGTCCTCAGTTGTCCAGAGTATGCGCGCTGATGGGCATGAGCATGTGCCAAGTCGCAAGACGCTTATGCGGTGGTGGGATGCGAGAGACCGCACACAAGATGCACAGAGCCGCACCGTTCAGGTCAAAGCGCGTGCACTTGCAGCGGAGTCGGGGGCTACCAAGCAGGTGGAGGGGATGCTGAGTGTGCTCGAGCGCCGGATGGAGACCATCATGCAGGACGAGGCTTCGTGGACTGACGACGAGCTCAACATCGTGCAGAAGACGCAGGCGTTTATCAACATGGGCCGGGCGTTCACGCTGTTGAAGCCGTTGCTGGCGACTGCGGAGGGGAGCAAGCCGGAGAGTGGAAAGGAGAAGGCTGGCCGTTTTGCGGCGGCTGCACAGCGAACGTCTGGGAGGACGAAATGAGCACTGACGATTGGAGTGAAAGGGAGCGAGCGCTGCTCCAAGGCATGACCACGGAACAACGGATCGCCTTTGCTGAAACAGGCATGGATGAGGAGGATGTGGCACGGATGTACTCTGCACTACAGAAGGCAGCCGACAATCTCAAGCCCGTGTTTGAATGCTTCGATGCGTTGGGGCACAACCCACCGCAAGTGGTAGTAGGACCACCTCGCCAGCCGGAGTTGCACCCGAGCGGGCTGAACAGGAAGCAGCGCCGCAAGTACATTGGAGGGGTGAAATGAGAGAGCTTTCCCCCGCTGCTAAGGTTCAACTTGAAGCGCTGATCCGCGAGCAAGACAGGATGGCTCGCTGGGTCTGGTGCCTGCGTTGGGTGAGTCACGTCTACACCTTCTTAGGCTTTGGCCATCTGCAAGCCTACAAGCGTGCGTGCGCTCGGAGTCTTGAGATCTACGAAGCACAGGCTGTGTTGCTGGGTATCCGGTGACCGCACTCCCGCCATCTGCCCAAGCCTTGCTCGACCTGCCTACCGGGGCCTTCCTGGAGGCGGTGTCGTCGTGGTCTGCTCAGGAGGTGGACGACGCTATGTGGATGCGGTGCCGGACTGACCGGGCGCTGTTCTGCGCTGCGTTCTTCCCTGACCGCTTCCCAGCGCCGTTCAACCTGATGCACCGGGACTTCCTGAGTCGGCCCAAGGTGTGCTGGACAGAGCGCAAGAGCAAACGGCAGGAGGCGGACGCTGCCCCACGTGGTGGCGCCAAGAGCACGCTGCGGAGCTATGCCGAGCTGCTGCATGACGTGGTCTATGGGCTCGAGGCGTACATCGCCGTGATCTCCACGACCTACGACTTGGCCGAGGACCTGGTCAAAGACCTGCACCGCACGCTCACCAGTCCGGAGACCTGCCAAGACTTCCACGATGTCTACGGCCCCTTCGAGGTGGAGGGCACGCAGACAGACTTCATCGTGCGGGTACCGGGCCAGCAGTCCATGGGCACACGGCTCAAGGCATTCTCCTTCGGCGGCACCATCCGAGGCACGAAGTACAACGGCATTCGACCCACCAAGGTCCTGCTCGATGACGCCGAGCACCCGGAGAAGGTTCGCTCACCTATCCAGCGTGAGAAGACGTGGGCCTTCCTGACGAAGGACATCCTCAAGTCGGGCGGTCCAGGCACGCTCTACCAGGTGGTGGGCACTGTCCTACACGCTGACTCCATGCTGGCTCGGCTGCTCAAGAGCGCGTCTTGGGTCACGCACAAGTTCCAAAGCATCATCAGTTGGCCTGACCGGATGGACCTCTGGGAAGTCACCCGAGGGTTGTGGGCTGACCTCGATGACCCCGACCGGCTGGAGACTGCCCAAGCCTTCTACGCTGCCAACCGCTCGAGCATGGACGAGGGCGCGCTGGTGCTGTGGGAGGAGTGGGAGCCGCTGTGGGAGCTCATGGTTCAGTGGTGGGAGGGTGCTGCCGCCTTCAACTCGGAGAAGCAGAACAACCCCGTCGACCCCACCCGCCAGGTCTACGACCCGGACACGTTCAAGCGCTGCACCTTTGATGGCCAGTTCATCACCAACGCGGCAGGGCGGAAGGTCAAGCTACTGGACTGCACCTTGGCGGCATGGCTTGACCCTCGCGCCAGTGAACAGATTGAGAAGAACGACTTTGCTGCCATCGCTCTCGTGGTCCAGGACTCGGCTGGCTACGTCTACGTCATCCAGGGAGACATGCAGCGAGACACCGCCGACGCCGCCCGTAAACGCATGTGGGCCCTCTTTGACCGGTACCACGGGTGTGCGTTCGGCTACGAGAACAACGGCTTTCAGGCGCTCTACGGAAAGGACTTCGACCGGGACAAGTTGGAGCGGAAGGCGGCAAACAAGCGGTACCGGTTCTACCCCGTCGGCTACCACAGCTCAGGCAACAAGAACGACCGCATGGTTGCCTTGCAGCCGGAGATTGCCAATGGCTGGATCCAGTTCAGCACCGACCTCAGCCGGGAGTACATGGAGCAGTGGCGGGACATCCCCCGTGGCACGCACGACGACGGGCCGGACGCGACCGAGCGGGCCATTTGGCTTGTCCGAGGTGGGGAGATACCGACGCTGGAGGCGTGATAGCCCCATAAATGGGACAATGACGGCGCAGACGGGTAGACTGTCCCAAGTACGGAGTCACCTATGTTCGATCGCTGGTTCAACCCCGCCGCCCCACGCGCCTCCATCACCGGCCGGAATGAGCGCGGTAACTCCGGGTTGACCCCTCCAGAGACGCCCGAGGAGTGGGCCAGCGAGTACGAGCGTCGGCGCCGTGTGGCCTATGGGGAGCCGTACACGATTGGGGAGCACATCAGCTTCCAGATCTTCCGCGCCATCGACGACTCAACAGCCGAGTACAGCCCGCAGAGCATCGCGCTCCGTGAGGATGACTCCATTCGCTTTGTCCAGCGGGTGAACGCATCAGCCCTTTTCCGAGGGGAGCCCAGCATCCAAGCAGCGGATGAGGACGACCCACGCATGGACGCGGCTGAGAAGGTGTGGATGGACACCAAGCCGAAGAAGCAGAGCAAGGTGTGGGCTGACATGATCAGCAGCCAGGGCGAACTCCCCATGGAAGCGGTGCGCTTTGCCGATGACGTGGTGCGCCTGGTTGCCTACGACCCGTCCATGTGTACTTGGACCTACGACGCGGAGACCTCGAGCATCTTGCTCTCCCTGGAAGTGGTCGCCCCGTACCTGGAGCAGGAGACAGACGCCCGCGGCGAGGTGCAGCCCGGCGTGATGCGCCAATACAAGCGGGTCGTCACCGCTGAACGCATCGACGTGTGGATCGATGGAGACCACGACCTGGAGAAGAGCGGAGAGCACGGCATCAAAGACGGGCAAGGCAAGGGCGTCATCCCTGCCTCGGTCATGCTGTGGCAGCCAATGCCCGCCGACCCCACGCACGGGGTGCCCAGCTCGCACGGCATGGACGCGGCTGTGGCTCGCATCGACTCCATGTCCGCTCAGATGGACGCGGTAAGCAAGCGCTACGCCAACCCCTACCCAGTCATCAAGGGCGCGAAGGTCACCGACCCCAACGTCTTCAAGTTCGGCCGCCTCGCTTCCGGGCTGCCTGTTGATGCCTCTATGGAGTACTTGGAGCCCACGATGACCGGGCTACGGGAGATCCGCGAGGAGAAGCAGAACAAGCGCACCGCCATCCAAGACACCCGCCCGGAGTTCATCTTCCACGGTGCAGGTGCAGGTGCCAGCGGTGAAGCGCTCAAGGTGCGGGCTGCTCAGTTCGAGGGGCAGGTCTCCGAGGTGCGTGGCACGGTGTTCTCGGAGCTCGCACGCTTGGTGGAGATCGGCGTGGCCTATGCGACCGGTGCCACCTACGACCCTGCGGACAACTGGCTGGTCGTGGATGCGCCTCCGGTCCTGCCGCCTGACATCAAGGCATTGCTGGAGACCCTGACCGCTGCGGACACGTTGAAGATCATTAGCCGCGCCGACATGGTGACCGCCATGCAGCGCGTTGGGCTTGTCCCGAACGACGTAGACGCTGCCGAGTACGCCGCCGAGTTGGAGGATGCGACCGGGCGCCGGGCTACCTCGTTCTTTACGCCGCCAGCGACTGACGAGTAGTGCCCAGCGCGAACCAGGACCTCGCCGACTACGCCGTTAGCCACCGCTTGCGGCTGCTCCGCTTGGAGACGGCCACCGTCCGAGACATGCTTGGCGCCTATGAGCAGGCGATGGGCAACGTCTCGCGTGAGTTGGACGCCATAGCGGACGCCGTAGAAGGTGAGGACGCGCTACCCAGCAGGGAGAGGGCACGGCTTGAGGCGCTACAGTCGGAGCTTGACGGACGGGTGAGGACTGCTCGGGAGGAGTTGCGCGCCCGTCTCGGCGAAGAGCTCACCGCCACCGCAGTGTCAGAGGGCCCCGCTGTCCTGGCTGGTCTGGAGGCGGCAACCCCGACGGCTATCCACGCCATGCTCGGGGGTGTGCCGGATGCTCAGGTGGTGAAGGCGCTGACCACGCCCATCGGTGTGCGGACATGGAGCGAGGCCATCGACGTGAGCCTGCTGGAGATGCGCGACCGGGTGACCCGTGAGGTGGCGACGGCGCTTGCTCAGGGTGCCAGCATGGACAAGGCGGCAAAGGCTATCCGGTCTGCTTCGGGCTTCGTGGAAGCGTACAAGAACCAAGCCAGCAACATCGCCCGGACGGAGATCCAGCGCGTGGCCAACAGCGTGGCCCACGACACCTACGCAGCTAACCTGGATGTCATCAAGGGCGTCACCCGGCTTGCAACGCTGGACACCCGGACATGTATGGTCTGCGCGCCGCTGCACAATGTGACGTGGCTCTATGGGCCGGATGGGACGCTGCTGCCCAACCCCATCCACGGCCCACACATCACACCCCCGCTGCACCCCCGCTGCCGGTGCTTCGATGCGCCCCTGACCAAGTCGTGGCAAGAGCTGAAGCTACCGGTTGGGTTGACCCGTCGTGACCGTGAGCGGCTGGACGGTAGCCTGCCCCAGAACATGACCTACCCGGAGTGGTTCTCTCGGCAGTCGGTGGCCCGCAAGATTGAGATCCTTGGGCCAGCCCGGTACGAGCTCTACCAACAGGGCAAGGTGGGGATAGGCGGCTTCGCTGATGTGACGCGCATCCTGACCTTGTCCGAGTTGCCGTCGCCCGCTTAGACCTCACCCATGCGGCTCTTGATCATAGCCACCGCACCCTTCCGGGTCTTGCCGTTCTCCTCCGCCTCGAGCAGCGCAGCCAAGTAGTCGTCGCAGGTGCCATCACCGAGCGCGGTCGCCAGCCGGGACAGTGAGCCATCCAGCACGGACAGGTCAGCCACGTCCAAGGGTAGCTCTGCCGTCTTGCCGGGCGTTGCACCAGGTTCAACCACTGGAGTGGGCATCTTGCGGGCCTTGGGCTTGGCGGTGGCGTTCAGTGCTTCGAGGCGTCTTGCTGCTACGTGTGGACAGGCGTGCTGCTCAACGTAGACCCCGGACGGGGCGCCCTCCAAAACGATGCGGCTGGCGGTGAGGTACTTCTCAATTCGGTACAATGCAGACATTATCGGCTCCTTTGTTGCCCATTATGGGACAATGCGGTACGATTCGCACGTAGCCATTCCAGCGGGACTCCGCCGCAACACCCATGAAAGTGGGAGCCTTTAGGCACAATCGGGAGATGGAGGATGCGCACAATGCTCTTTGCACTACGGATGATGAACGGTCTCAACCCAACCCTCTGCTCTGTCGATGACGGAGACGGCGGCGAAGGTGGAGACGGCAAGCCGCCAGCCGTTGACCCAGCAGCCGAGGGGCGCCTAAAGGCACTCAAGGCAGAACGGGCCCAACGTCAAGCCCTGGAAGCCGAACTTGCAGCCATCAAGGCGAAGCAGGAAGAGGACCGGGTCAAGGCAGCCGAAGAGCAGGGACGCTTTAAGCAGCTCTACGAAGAGAGCAACGCCGAGCGCACCGCTGCCAGTGTGGAGCTTGAAGCCTACAAGGCGAAGGAAGCGGCACGGGTGGAGGCTCAGACCGCCAAGGCTACTGCTGCGGTGGAAGCCCTGCCGGACAACCTCAAGGCACTTGTGCCCCAAGGCTTGGACGCAGACGCGACCCTTGCCCAGGTGGAGCGCTTGAAGGCTCTCAGCCCCAGTGGTCCTACCGGCACCATGGGTGGAGGCGGCAAGTTGCCAACCACTCAGATCGAGTCCACCCCTGCGGAGAAGCAAGAGGCCGAGCGCCTGATGCAGAACCACAAGATGCTGGACCTTGAGTCGGCGCTGAACCTCATCCGTTCGAAGAAGAAGAAGTCTTAACCGGCCCTACGGGGCCACTTTCCCAAGAGAGGCCCCCAAATGGCTGACAACTACGGACTCCACAAGGTCGTTGCCAACGTCCGCGTTCTCCTCGATGACGGCTCTGCCGCTGTTGTTGAGGGTGATGCCCTGACCACTGCCGGTGCAACCGCTGGCTACTACCGCCGCTGTGATGCCGCTGCTGAGGCCGTTTCCGGCTTCGCAATGGGCGACGCTGCCAGCCCCTCGGCTGACGGTGGCACCAGTGTCCTGATGGACATCTCCAAGGAGAACATCTACCGCTTCCCTGCTGACGCCGGCAGCGTGACGCAGGCTCTCGTTGGCACCGCTCTGGACATCGGCGCAGACGGCCGGAGCATCGACATCAACGGCACCGCGACCGCTGACCTGTTGGTCGTGTCCGTCGATGTTGACCTCAACACCTGCGACGTTGTGCGCGTCTAAGCCTTCCCCACCTTGCTCGGGGCAGTGCCCCACACCTTCAAGGGGCAGCGCCCCGAACGGAGTCACAAATGGACGCCACTCATATCCCGGAACTCGTCACCCAGAGCGCCTACCCCGTCATGTTCCAAGCCTACGAGGACGTTCCCGGCGTTCGTGGCATGGTTGCAGATGTCCGCCCCGTCAATGCCGCCAACATGTACGGCACCAAGGGAACCACCATCATCGGTGGCTCCGACTTGGACGAGCGCATGGACAATGAAGGCTTTGGCCAAGACCGCCTGGAAGAGGGCTACACCTGGCAGATCAAGGTCCGCAGCTACGGTAAGGAGCTCCCCCTTGACCGCCGCATGGTTGAGGCTGCATCCAGCACCGAGATCGAAGACCTGATCACCGAGTGGGCCCGCAGCGTTGGTCGCAACGCCGCGTACCAGCGTGAGCAGTACGTCGCCGACCTCATGCAGAAGGCTACCCTGTCCGCTGGTAACAGCATCTTTGACGGCAGCTTCCCCGGCAACAGCGACCCCAACCCTCTGTTCATCTACGACGGACAGCCCGGCTTCAGTGCCGCGCACCCCATCGCTGTGGGCACCGGAACCTACGCCAACTACGGTGTGTCCCGCACCTTGACCTCGGCCAACCTCACGGCAGCCAAGATCGAGATGCAGCAGACTTCCGCAGTGGACGACCGGGGCAAGCGCATCATGAACATGGCGCAGACAATCGTGGTTCCGCCCTCCATGGAAGCCACCGCCCGCGTGCTGCTGAACTCGCAGTTGCTCCCCGGTGGTGCCAACAACGACATCAACATCCACCAGGGCACCCTTGGTCTGTTGGTCTCCCCCTTCCTGACCGACACCGCCAGCGCTTCGGCTTGGTGGCTCAAGGGCACCAGCCCCGGTCTCCGTTTCTACGAGCAGGGTGGCGGGCCAGCCTTCCGCACCTACGAGAACGAGAAGCAGAACCAGATCGTCGTGCAGTTGCTCGACTACTGGGGAGGCGGCTTCGTTGACTGGCGCGGAATGCAGGCTAACAACAAGGCTGCGTCCTGATTTGACTTGGGCAGCTCAGCCTACGGGTTGAGCCGTTCCCACGTCCTCCCCGGTGCGACGGTCGCCGGGGTTGACGGGAGAGCGACCAAACGAAGGAGGACAGCATGGCGACGACATACGACCTCTCCAACGACATCGGCAAGGTACGGCTCGGCATCGGTGACACGGGCGCGGGCAGTGCATGGGTGTTCACGGATGAGGAGATCACCTACTTCCTGACGGTCGGCACCACGGTAGTGGGTGGGCAGATCGAAGCCCTCAAGGCTCTCCTGACGGCCAAGAGCTACCGCATCAAGTTCGCCAACGTGCAGGGTGTACAGTTCTCAGACACCCAGCAGGTGGCCGCCATCAAGAGCGCCTTGGCCATCCTCGGCGGTGACATGCCCACCATCTCCGTGCTCAAGACTGGGCCCATGGATTGGGAGCTTGCCCACTTCCAGGACGGCGGACAGTGAACCTCTCCCGCTCCGCGCTGATGAACGACATCCAAGCCGAGAGCTTGAAGGCTGACATCAACGGCCTGTTGACCCTCGGGTCTCTCCCGGTGGCAGTCGCGTTCAGCACACCCACGGCGGCTACGGTCTTCAACCTGGCCACGGGTGCAGTGACGCGCCTCACGGATGACGACACATTTATTGGCTGGCGTGCAGCGCTCTCTCAGAAGGAGGTCAACGACACGGACGGGGCCAAGAGCGGCGACGCTTGGTTGCTCATCCTGCAAGAGTCGGTCAGCACACCCCCAACGCTGGACAGCTTTTGCACCATCGACGGCGCACGGCACAAGGTGGTCAGCCCGGTTGAGACGCCGCCGCTGAGCTCGCACTACCGGATGCGGGTTCGAGTCCATGCTTAGCATCACCATCGACAACGCCCGGCTAAACGCCGCCCTCGCCAAACTGGAGAAGGAGCTACCCGGCATCCAGAACCAGATCGTGCGCAAGCTTGCCTTTGACGGCGTGCGGGACATCGTGGTTAGCATCACGACCGGCGCATGGGACAACCCAATCCGCGTGGACACGGGCCGCTATCGGGCTGCGTGGGGTGTTGGCTCTCTCGCTCTTGGACTGGGTGCTGCAGGTCCAGCCAACGATGCCCAATCCGGAGACGGCAAGGGCACTGTCCGTACCACTGACGGCCGCACCATGGCGACCATCACCAACTCGGTGGAGTACGCTGAGCTTGTGGAGAACGGTACCGTCTACATGCGCGCAGGGCATCACGTAGCCGTAGCGCTTCAAAGGGTGGCCGAGGACGGGGAAGAGTTGATCCTTGCCCTCGGTACACCCGCACTACAGGACGCGCTGTGAGCATCGACCCGAGCAACCGCTGGCGCAACGCAGAGAGCACGTTGTATGTGTGGGCCGCTGGCCTGACCATCGCCGGTACGCCTGCCATGCGCTTCGACACCCAGCCCCAGCACGACGCCTCCGCCTTCATCCGGTGGACGCTGCGCCCGGTCTCAGACCGTATCGTGGGCTTCTCCGGTGTTCGCACACAGAAGGTCTCCGCCCTCTTCGCTGCCACGGTCTACTGGCCAAGCATGGGCGACGACGGCACGGTGAACGCCTACGACCTGAGCAACGCCGTGGACGACCTGCGGGACGCGATGACCACGATCTCGGTGACCCTGCAGGACTACACGTCCGGGTCAGCCGTAGCCCTACCCGGAGCGCACACAATCCGCTCCGTTAGCCCACCCACCCATCAACGTCTCAGCTCGCTTGAGGGGTACGACAGATCCGTCGTCACCGCTCCCGTGTTCTGGGATGCCTACAGAACCGCATAGGAGGCCACCATGGCTGCAATCGACTACGGCGCAGGTGTCGCCCCTTTCACCAAAGTGCTCAAGGCGCTCACCCTCTTTGATGGGACCGGTTCGCCGATCACCCAGTCCATGGTTGACTTTGACGGCGTTCTCGCCTTCGTGGACCAGCAGCGCGTCTCGGCCAGCTACAAGCCCAATGGCCGCCGCCCAACCGGTGGAGCCGTGGTCTTGGATACGGACGACAGCGAAACCGATGTGACCCTGAGCTTTGGCGCCAAGTCCTGGCTGGGTTCCACCGTCCAAACCCCTTTGGAGTTCATGAAGGGCGAGACCGTCAACGCCGTTGCACTGACCTCCACCGGCACCGCTGGCAAGTTCCTCTTTGGCATGGACCTGACCTACACCAACAGCGCCGGTACTGCTCAGGTCGTCAAGTACACCTACTGCGAGTACCTGAGCGGTACCGAAGTGGAGCGAAACGGCATCCTCTTTGTGGATGTGGCCTTGCGCATCCATGAGAACGGGCCGACCTCGATCACCTGATCCCCTTGCGGTGGCATCTGCGCCCGAAAGGGACCGTCCGTAGATGCTGCCGCTTTCCTTTGAGAGTCCTGGGAGGACACCATGAAGTCATTTGCAAAGCACGCATCCACCACCGTCACCCTTACCCGTGGCACTGAGACGCTCGAGCTGCGCCTGGTTGCCCCTATCGTTGGATGGGAGGACGAGATGCAACGTGTGTGGCAGCGCCCTTGCGATTGGAAGGCGACCGTGGGCGAACCACGCAAGGCCATCAAGCTCGACGATAACGACCCCCGCGTGCTGAACTGGCTGAGCCGTCGGTACTACCTGATGGTCGGCAAGGTTCTGGCCGAGGGTGGCGAGTTGGACATGGTCTACCCCTCGCCTATGCCGACGGATCAGAAGGACTTGGTCAAGCTTGCCGACTCCATCCGTGCCGAGCTGGCGCAGGCCAACATCCGAGAGGGTGACCTGCTGAAGCTGCTCAAGGGCTACAACGTCCTCCAGCATGGCGACCTGACCACCATCGCGCAGGCACAAGCGGCGGGAAACGACTCACCGCCCGAAGAGGCGACGTGACAGCGGCGGGGCTCCGAGTCTTGGCCATGGAGGCGGCATCATGTCGCTCTTGGGCTGAGTTCGCTGCCCTGCCTGAATCTGACCGCGACCTCTGGATAGGGAGAGCTTGGACACTCCGAGGCTCCCTTTCCACTGACGCACACCCCGCACCACCGCCGAGGCCCTAATGGCTGAGCCAGTAGTATTTGCAGTAGGCGCCGACCTCTCATCCCTCAAGAAGGAGCTGAGCAAGGTTGGCCCCATCGCCAACAAGACGGGCGAGATGGCCGGCGCTGCTCTCAAGGCTGGCTTTGCTGCGGTCGTGGGTGCTGCTGGCGCTACCGGGCTCTTTGCCAAGGGTGTGCTTGAAGAGGGTGCGCAGTTCGATACCCTGTCCACACGGCTGACGACCCTCATGGGCAGCGCTGAGGATGCGCGGGACCGGATGCAAGAGCTTGCCAACATCGGCAAGACCACGCCCTTTGAGCTCCCAGGCATCGTGGAAGCAGAGGCCAGCCTGCGCGGATTTGGTGTGGACGCGGAGAAGGTGCTGCCCAAGGTGCTGGACCTGAGCGCGGCGCTTGGCTTGGAGCTCTCTGACGCCGCGGGTGCGGTCGGTCGTGCCTTTGCTGGCGGTGCCGGTGCTGCTGATGTACTCCGAGAGCGCGGGGTGTTGGCGGCGATTGAACTCCGGACGGGCATCAAGGCCACCAACATGGAGATCGGCCAATTCCGAGAGGAGCTGCTGACCACCTTGGAAGAGTACGAAGGCGGCAGCGCTCGGCTCGCAGCCACGCTCAACGGGCAGGTCTCCAACCTCAAAGACAGTTGGGGCGACTTCCAGCGGCAGGTTGCAGACGCCAGCTTCTACGATGCGTCCAAGGCGGCCATCACGGAGATCAACCGCCTGTTGATTGAGAACGAAGAGACCATCGCCGACATCGCCCAGAACACGGGGGTGTGGCTCAAGGGCTCCCTCATGGTCGCGGTGCAGACCGTGGGGGCGCTCGTCAACTCCTGGAATCAAGCCAAACTCATCATCACCAGCATCGAGGGCATCACCCTTGGATTGGTATCCACAACGGCAACGTGGAATGCTGAGGTGCTACGGGGTCTGCAAGCCGTTCTCCCTGCCCAGTCGGCTGCTGCCCAAGCCTTGCGCGCCAGTGCGGACGCCAACGATGCACGGGCCAGCGTCTACCAAGCCCGAATGAACATGGTCAAGGGTGAGGCTGCCGACATTCGCGCAGACATCGCCGCCATCGACGCCGAGACCTGTCTCTTATACACATCTGACGCTGCCGA
>OJDU01000117.1_pt1 | contig 19111 bp, 25 predicted proteins | sample 1592771 | NCBI WGS metagenome assembly OJDU01 (sample SAMN05416864, study PRJEB24817) | seawater metagenome | isolation source: Sea water | place: Canada:Atlantic | collected 2013-11 | reverse complement strand
AACCTATACACATGATTTTTATATTGATTATTCTTCTTATGTTTGTCAATCTTCTCAGTTCACAAAACTGATGAAGATGCACAAAACAAATTATGTTTTGGATAATGAAGAACTGAAGTATAATATAGATGGACATGCATTACATATTGATGCATATAAAACATCTGAATACTTTAGAGATAAATCTATTCAGAATGGAGTTAAACATATTAAAGGAACTGTAAAGAAGGTCAATCAGGATTCCAAAATCAAATCCATTACACTCGATGATGGAACAGAAATTGCTGGAGACCTCTTTATAGATTGTTCTGGATTCTCTAGAATTCTTTCACAGGATTCTGGTTGGGAAGATTACTCACAATATCTACCTGTCAATCGTGCTATTACATTCAAATCATCCGATGATACTAAGAATGAATATACAGTAGCTGAGGCTATGAATAATGGGTGGACATGGGAAATACCAACCCGTGAGAAGGTTGGTAGAGGATATGTGTATTGTGATTCATTTGCAACTCAGGATGATATTGTTCAAGAGTTGGAAACAAAACATGATGATGTAGAGATTGGTAGACTAATCTCATTTGATTCTGGTAGGATAGTTAAGTTTGTAAATGGAAACTGTGTTTCTATCGGTTTATCATCAGGATTTTTAGAACCACTTCAGGCAACTAGTATACATTGTGCATTAGTTCAGTTAGAACTGTTTGTGTCTGAGTTCTTACATGATGTATCCTTGATGGATAATCAATACCTGGTAGATTCTTACAATCATATGATTGGTAAAGTGTACGATGATATGAGAGATTTTGTATCTCTTCATTATACTGGTGGAAAGACTGATTCAGATTTCTGGAAATACTGTTTACATATGAAATCACCTCAGAGAGTAGATCAAATTCTGTATCTTTGTAATACTAGGTTGTTGAGATCATATGATTTTGATTTCCTAGTTGGTACAGTTAAACAAGAATCTTGGAATCCAATACTCTCTGGTTTAAATCATTTTCCTAAAGACATTATAGATAGTGTATTGGAAGGAGATGGTACTTCTGTGGAGTGGTGGAAAAGTAACATTTCACAACTCGATAAAGAAACAGAAGTTATCGTTAAAGATAATCTTAGTTCCAATGAATTAAATCAACTATTACTTTCTCTTTAAGTTATGGAAAAAGATGCCATCAACTTAACTCTAATACATGAGTGGATGACGGTATATGATGCCAAACTTCTACTCCATGATTACTATATGAAAGTAAGATCTCATAAGAAGTATCATGGATGGAGTAATGTTCAGACTCATATGAATATGTTTTATGGACATCTTCAAATAGATTCTGAAGTAAATTTAAGAGCAAGGATTGATCTTATTAAGTCACGGATGGACTCTAACAGCACTGGTCGGGATATCCCTTCATGAGTTTCTTGTTTCTCTAAAGAACAAGTGGCGAGCCAAGCACCCAAAAAAGAGACCTTCGGGTCTCTTTTTAATGCATAAATATCAGCAGTTATTTTTTAGAATTATGGAAGGTAAAGCCGCAAAGTCTGCTAATGGGGCAGCAATGTCAAAGTATGATGTTGAAGTAGAATCAAGATTGAAGGCACTTGAGAAAGCAGTCAAAGAACTTAAGAGTCACTCCCACGAATCTTCAAGTGGTGGTGGAGATACCCAAGCTCAACTAGATGATCTGGTTGAAAGGCTTGGTAGAAAGATGACCTTCTGATATAATAGAAACAACTACACTATAACATGGCACAATATATTAAAAAGGCACTTGTTCTGGGTGCTGGTGGATTCATTGGTTCTCATATGGTCAAGAGACTTAAGTCTGAAGGCTACTGGGTTCGTGGTGTTGATCTTAAAGCCCCTGAGTTCTCTGCAACTGAAGCAGATGAATTTGTATATGGTGATTTGAGAGATGCACCTTTTGTAAAACGGGTTCTTGAATATAAGGGAGACAGAGGGAATTTTTATAACTCTGTTCCCTATCGATACATCCATTCTTTTGATGAGATCTATCAGTTCGCTGCTGATATGGGTGGAGCAGGGTTTGTATTCTCGGGTGAGAATGATGCAGATATCATGCATAACTCTGTCAGTATCAACCTCAATGTTCTAGAAGAACAAAGAAAGAGAAACGAAGCTACTGGTAGAAACTATACCAAGATCTTCTACTCTGGATCTGCTTGCATGTATCCAGAACATAATCAACTAGATCCTGACAATCCAGATTGTAGTGAAGACTCAGCATACCCAGCAAACCCAGACTCCGAATATGGATGGGAGAAGCTCTTCTCCGAGCGTCTGTACTTTGCTTATCATCGTAATCATGGCATCCCTGTTCGGGTTACTCGATATCATAACATCTTCGGACCAGAAGGAACCTGGGATGGTGGCAGAGAGAAAGCCCCAGCAGCCATCTGTAGAAAGGTAGCACAACTACCTCCTGTTGGTGGCCACATTGAAGTATGGGGTGATGGTGAACAGACACGTTCATTCCTTTATATTGATGAGTGTATTGAAGCCTCCCGTCGTCTGATGGATAGTGAATTCATTGGTCCTGTGAATATTGGTTCAGAGGAGATGGTGACTATCAATGAACTAACAGAAATTACTTCCAGAGTAGCAGGTAAACCTATTAAGAGAAACCACAAAATGGATGCACCTCTTGGTGTTCGTGGTAGGAATAGTAACAATGATGTAGTTCGTCGTGAGTTAGGATGGGACTACGAACAACCCCTTGAGGAAGGGATTCGTAAAACTTATGAATGGATTGAGGCAAGAGTCAATGAACAGAATCAATGATTACAATCAACTCAAAGATGATATTTCTTCTTGGTTGAGTGAGTATAAAGATAAAAGTTCATCTGAATGTTTTGTAGTTGGTGTGTCTGGTGGTATTGATTCTGCCGTATCATCAACTCTAGCAGCTGAAACTGGATACCCTGTATATGCTATAGGGATGCCTATTCATCAGAATGAACAACAGAAAGAACTTTCTGAGACACATCTTGATTGGTTGGAGAGGATTTATTCAAATGTGATTGTATTGAGATATGATCTCACTAATACATTTGAATCTTTTCGTTATACCATTGGTGTTGATAGTGCTAATGTGGACAATCATTCCTTAGCGAATACACGTTCACGACTTCGTATGGTTACTCTGTATCAAATTGCTGGAAGACATAAAGGTCTTGTGGTAGGAACTGGTAACAAAGTCGAAGATTATGGTGTAGGATTCTACACTAAATATGGTGACGGCGGGGTGGATGTTGCACCTATCGCTGATCTTTATAAGACTGAAGTATGGGAACTTGGTAAATTCTTGGGAGTTGACTCAAGAATTGTTGAAGCTAAACCAACTGACGGATTATGGGATGATGGACGAACAGATGAGGATCAACTTGGTGCTTCCTATGCCGAACTAGAAGAAGCAATGGAGACTGGTAGTGGTCCTGGTTTGGAAGTTCTACAAAGGTTCAATAAAATGAACCAACACAAGATGCAACCTATTCCTACATTTACACTATGAAAATCGGAGTTATTGGGGCAGGCAGATTAGGTATCTGTTTTGCCCTTCTTTGTGAACAAGCTGGTTATGATGTTCTGGTATCGGACATCCGTGAGGATTATGTAAATGATCTAAACCAGAAGAAGATCACAACTAATGAACCTGAAGTAGAAGATCTACTCAGAGTATCAAAGAATTTTAGAGCAACAACTAACAACAAAGAAGTAATTGATGAGTGTGATCTCATCTATACTCTTGTGCAAACTCCATCCAATGATGATGGATCATATGATGTATCTGCTGTGTGGCAGGTTGTAGAAGAATTTGGTGATGTAAAGAGTAGAAAGTATCTGGTGATTGGTTGTACCACCAACCCTGGTGATTGTGATCAATTCACTTCACAACTTCCTAACAATGTGAAGGTAATGTATAACCCTGAGTTTATTGCACAGGGTAGTATTGTGAGTGATCTCAAGAAGGCTGATATGGTTCTTCTTGGTATTGATCAAGAAATGGAGAATGATAGAACTGTAAAAGATATCAAGGATCTTTATAAAAAGATTCAAATCAACAGAGCAATTGTTTGTACTATGAGTACAAAGTCTGCAGAGATCACCAAGATTGCAGTCAATTGTTTCCTTACAACTAAGATCAGTTACGCCAATATGTTAGGTGATGTTCTACACATGGCAGGATGTGGTGATGAGGTTACCGCAGTCCTAAGTGCTGTTGGATGTGATAGTCGTATCGGTAAGAAGTATCTTGGTTGGGGTGTAGGTTATGGTGGTCCATGTCTTCCCAGAGACAACAGAGCCTTCGCACACTTTGCTAAGGATGTAGGACTGGAATACAACCTGGGACTTGTTACAGATGGTTTCAATAACGAACATGCGAAGATCGTATGTGATTATTGGGATACAATGAACTCACACAAACTCCCATACTACTTTGAGTATATTACCTATAAGAGGGGAACTGATATTCTCACAGAGAGTCAACAGTATCGTTTGGCTCTAGACCTTCTAGAGAGAGGACATAAGGTTTATATTCAGAACGACAGAAGGGTTACACCTCAAGTGTCTGAATACCTTGACAAAACCTATGGTGATATGGTAAGATTCGTGGACAACAAGTTCAACATCACTGAAGACATCTTTATTGTAAACCTATGATTGGATATGATCGCCTAGGAACGAATGGTCGTTTCGGAAACCAACTCTTTCAATATGCAGCACTGAGAGGTATTGCATCAAAACATGGGTTTGACTGGTGTATTCCACCTGACTCTCATGATACCTATGCCAACTATGGGATGCATCATCCCTTTGAGTTGGTTGGACTGAAACCAGATAACATTGGATTTGTGAATGAGAATGTCTCACCACAATCTATGTTCTCTTTCCAGGCTCTTAAGGAAACTAATCCTAATACTAAGAATGTAACTGAGGGTGCTTATTGTTTTGATGAAGAACTCTTCAATAACTTTGAGGATGGAACAAATTTAGATGGTTATCTTCAGACTGAAAAGTATTTTAAACATATCGAACATGAGATTCGTGCAGACTTCGCATTCAAACCAGAGATCCTAGAACCCTGTAATGACTTTATCAGTAATTTTGAGAACATTAATTTTCTCCATGTTCGCCGTGGAGATAATGTGGGTCGTGAAGATTATTATCGGATGATGACCTTTGACTATTACACAAGAGCTCTGGAACTATTCCCTGACTCTCATGTATTAGTATGTTCTGATGATCCTCAGTGGTGTTCTGAACAAGAGTTCTTCGATGATGAAAGGTTCCTGATCAACACTGATGTTCCTGAGTATGATCACATGTGCCTAGAAGGTGATGGTGGTCGTCGTCGTTCTAAAGTTCCTTATACTGACCTGTGTTTGATGTCTCTATGTAATGGTGGTATCCTTTCTTCCTCCTCTCTGGGTTGGTGGGGAGCCTGGTTACAGAAGGGTAGGACTAACCCTGTAGTGGTTCCTGAACACTGGTATGGTCCTGTCCTAGAGGCTGTCAATGATTGTAAAGACCTCTACCCTGATGAGTGGACCGTTATCCCTAACTAATATGAGACACGATCTTAAAGACACCACTTTCATTATTCCCATTCGTATCGAATCAGAAGATCGAATGAGGAATGTGATTACTACATTGTGTTATCTCCTTGAGAACTTTGATACAAAGGTTATTCTCAAGGAGGTTGATAGTGAATCAGTATTCCAACAACAGTGTCTTCCTCAGATCTCTGAGTATGTGGAGGATGGGATTGAGAACTTGACTCATATCTTTGAGAAGAGTGATCCTATTGATAATATGTTCTACCGTATGAGATATCTCAATGAGATGTTGAATATGTGTGAAACAGAAGTAGTTGCTAACTATGATTGCGATGTTTTACTACCTATTAATACATACCTAGAAGCACAAAAGTTTATTACTGAAGGAGGTTATGATGTTATCTACCCCTATGGTCAAGGTCCATGGCAAAAGAAAGTTTATGCTACCGATGAAATGGTATCTAAATTTCTATCTAACGACTGTAAGTTCTCACATCTAGAGAAGAAGGTAGAGATTGATAATGCAGAGAGTGGACATGCACAGTTCATTCGTAGGTCAACATACATTGAAGCTGGTATGGAGAATGAGAACTTTATCTCATACTCACCAGAAGACAAGGAGAGACTTCATAGATTTAATCTGCTTGGATACAATGTAGGTAGGATTGAGAACTGGGTGTATCACCTAGAACATATGAGAACTCACAACTCATGGTTAAATAATCCACACATGCAAAACAACTTTGCCTTGTGGGAGTTTCTCAAACCTTTGAGTGAAGAAGAACTTAGGCAATATTACAAAGAACAGAAGTATCTTAAGAAGTATACATGATTGGTTTTAATTACCTAGGAAAACTAGGTCAACTTGGTAATCAGATGTTCCAATATGCCACCGTTCTTGGTGTGGCAGATAAGATCGGTACCGACCCCTGTATCCCACATCATCACGAAGTGATGGTTGACAGTCTGGGAAATAGACTTAGAATTGAATTGTTTGATGCATTTGATATCAAACCAGATAGAGTGGGATTTATTGTTACCGATAGAAACTATCAGGAACCTGATTTCACCTTTGATAAAGACATCTTTAAGATTGACCCTACACATGACAGTTGTCTGGTAGGATTCTTTCAGACAGATAAGTACTTCAGACACATCAAAGATCGTATCAAAGAAGAGTACACATTCAAGGATGAAATCAAGGAGGAGTGTCAGGACATCGTGGATTGTTTTGACAATCCTATTGCTCTGCATATTCGTAGAGGTGATTATCTCATTAACAGTGGTAATCATCACAACCTTAGTGATGAGTATTACGAATATGCCTTGAAAGAGTTTGATAATGATCGTCAGGTAGTAATCCTCACAGATGATCCAGAGTGGGCACTAAACAATCCTCTCTTTGAAGATGATAGATTCATTGTATCAGAAGGTAATGGTCCATATCATGACCTCTATCTGATGACTCAGTGTAGTGATTTTATTATCTCTAACTCTACATTCTCATGGTGGGGAGCCTGGTTGGCAGACAAAGGTAAGGTGGTTGCACCTGAGACTTGGTTTGGTCCTAACAACTCACATAAATCTACAAGGGATCTTTATCCCGAACATTGGACAATTATTCCTCAATCATAATGACTTGGAACTTACTTACAGTATCATTTGGTAATAATAAGTATAGGAGAGGACAATCTTTTCTAAACAAACTGTCAAAACAGTTAGATGTAAATCACTTCGCTGTTGATGAGGAATCACTTTTCAACTCAGAGATCTACAAAGAGAATGAGAAGTGGTTCTCGAAGGAAAATAACTATGGTCACTTTGCTTGGAAACCATACTTTCTTCTACAGACTATGGAGAAGTTGGAAGAGGATGATAAGATTCTAGCACTAGATGCTCTTGATATCTTTCATCCTGAAATCTTTAAAGCTGTCGATGACATCTGGGAGGGTGATCCATGTCTCCTTCCATTAGGTAACTCAGTTCAAGGTGAATACACTAAGAGAGATTGTTTTCATTACATGGATTGTGATGAAGAGGATTACTGGGAGTCTAAACAACTCGAAGCTGGTTTCACATTCTGGAGAGTGTGTGATGAGTCAAAGAAGATTCTGAAAGATTGGTTGAAGTGGTGTCTAGATGAAAGAACCAATGGTGAGGTTACTACATTCTCTGGTAAGGGAGAGTTGGATGGATTCGAAGAGGTTCGTCATGATCAAAGTATCCTTACTAACATTGCTATTCGTGATGGACTCCCAGTAGTTGGTAGTGACATTCGTAACTTTATTGAGTGTAATGCTGATTACTGGTATGAGAGATACAACAAAGGAATTGTTTCTCTCTATCGTCCTATTGATCAGTTCCTTGTAAGTATCAAAGATCAGGTTGATTACCTAAAACCAGAACCAGTCGATAGTTTGATTCTTACAGTTCACAATCAGGAAGATATTATTGGGGATGTACTAAAAGGTATTGAAGATAATACTGATGGTAACTATGAGTTGATTGTAGTTGTGGATGGTTGTACTGATAAATCAGAAGAAGTCATCACAGACTATTTGAAAAACTCTGAGATTACTAACTCTGTAATCAATACACCAGATGTATTTGAGACAAAGGCAAACAACGCTGGTCTCAAATTGGCTCAAGGTAAATATGTAACTATCATCCAAGATGATATGGTCATTCGTGAGAAGGGATGGAATACTCGTATGAGGAAACCCTTTGAAGCGTTTGATGATGTGTTTGCTGTAACTGCCAGAACTGCACACAACTATGAGTTCAATCCAAACTCCACACATCTTGGAATGGAGGAAGACTTGGATAACTGTTGGTGTGATATTGTGAATCCATGTGACGAAGCAAATCAATCAAACATTGATAGAAATACATTTGCTGTAAGGGGCACAGTAAATCGTGGTCCCCTGATGATTGACAGTGAGGATCTTAGAAAGATGAATTACTTTGATGAGGAATTCTCACCACAGGATATGGATGATCATGATCTCATGTTCCGTATGAGAAAGAAACTCAATAAGGTTGTTGGTTGTTATTGGATTGATTTTGTATCAGATCCAAGTTGGGGTGGAACTCGTAAGGAAACTGGAGAACCAGCACCGTGGTTGTATAAATCACAACATAAAAACAGTAAAATATTCTACAAGAGAAACAAAGATAATCTTGAGAGAATCATTATTAACAGGGAGTTACCAGAATGACATACAGTAAAAGGTTTAGTAGTAAGTTCTTTGCTAAGATGTTACAACCAGCAGGACCAAATAATCCTGTAAGAGATAGGGCAACTTCCCTCTCTATGGTGTTTGAGATCTTGGATGAGAAGAAGAATAAAGACTTCTTCATTGTAGAGACAGGATGTATGAGAGCAGACCATGGTCAACTTGCTCTTGGTGATGATGGAGCTAGTACATACATCTTTGATGACTTCATCAATTACTATGATGGTGAAGTAGCTTCAGTGGATATCAATCCAGACAATGTGGCACACGCTCAGAAGATGGTATCTGACAAGACACAGGTATATTGTAGTGATTCAGTAGAGTTTCTGTGGAACATTCCTGCAAAGAGAAAGATTGACCTGTTGTATTTGGACTCGTTTGATTTTGAACCAGAAGATCCCATCCCTTCACAAAAACATCATCTTAAGGAACTCACAGCAGTTATGAAAAACTTGAGAAAAGGTAGTATAATTATGGTTGATGACAACCTTAATACTCCTGAGTTTGAATGGTTCACCAAGATTGCACAGGGTGGTAAGGCAGGATTCGTAAAAGAGTTCATGAAAGACATTGGAGCAGAGCTCCTCCTAGACGAGTATCAAATTATTTGGAGGTTATGATGGACGTAAAACTGTTTCGTATTGTCACTGGCGAAGAAGTAATTGCAGAAGTAGTTGAAGAGAACGCATCTACTGTTACTGTAAGGAATGGACTAGTTGTGATTCCACAACCACAGAACATTGGGTTTGCACCTTGGTCTTCTGTGGTTAGTAGAGAGACACCAGAACTCGAAGTTTCTCGCACACATATTGTATATGTTGGTGAAGTAGAACATTCCATCAGAGAGAAGTATGATTCTATCTACGGTAGTAAACTGGTAACACCTGAACCCAAGAGTTTGATTCTCTCATGAGTTATTTTCAATTTGCTAAGAACTACTATTCTGCCAATGGTGAGGATGGTATCACAGAACAACTATTCAAAGATCTCAATATCAATGATGGTGTAGTATGTGAGTTTGGTGCATGGGATGGATTTGACAATAGTAATACTGCATACTTCTGGTTTACCAAAGACTTCTCAGCTATTTTGATTGAGGGTTTGGAGAGTAGATTTGATCAACTTGTAAGCAATACAAAAGGATTTGATGTGACCTGTATCAAGAACATGATACAAGAATCTGGTGATGACAGTATTGATAACATTCTTGATCGGTCTATGGTAAAGTTGAACGATGATAACTTTGCTTTGATGTCAATTGACATTGATTCATTTGATTATTATGTGTTCGGAAGTATCAAGAAGTATCGTCCTAAGGTTTGTATTGTAGAAACCAGTAGTGGATATACACCAGACCAAGACTTTGTTTCTCGTAATGCTGGATGTTCTCTGAAATCTGTAGCAGAACTAGGAGAAACTATTGGATACAAGTGTGTGATTCATACAGGTAATGCATACTTTGTTCGTGATGATCTAGTTCATCTTTTACCAGACTATGATTATAGTTTGGATGCAATCTATAGTTCTCCATCAGACATTGATTCTAGACAAGTTGTATGATTTTAAACATCCTACATGACGGTGATGAGATACTGAAAAAGTTATCTTGTTCTGTCATTTTAGATGATGAAATTAGAGAGTTCATTGGATCTATGAAAGAAACAATGATCGATGCTAATGGTGTAGGTTTAGCTGCACCTCAAGTAGGTAGAAACATCAGAGTTATTGTAGTTAAACTTCAGTATGGTGACATACAAGAGATGATCAATCCGGCTATCAAATGGCATTCGGATCATGTTGTCAAAATTGAAGAGGGATGTTTGAGTATTCCTGGTAAACATGTTGAACTTATTAGACCTAGTAAGATCTCAATATCATTTCAAGATTTGAGTGGTAAATACAAAAGGTGGAAACTAAAATCACTTGAAGCTCGTATAGTTCAACATGAAATCGATCACTTAGATGGAGTATTGATGACGGATTATGAGTGATAAAATTATTCTGAGGAAGAGAAATGAAAGCCGTTGTTCTTGAAGAACTAAATCAACCTCTTACACTTAGAGAAGTAGGATTAACTGAACTTAAGTTTGGTCAGGTATTGGTAAAGGTATTGGTAAGTGGGTTGTGTGGATCACAGCTCCGTGAGATTAAAGGACACAAAGGTAACGAAAAGTTTCTACCACACTTGATGGGTCATGAGGGTTGTGGTATCGTTGAGAGTGTGGGTATTGGTGTCACCACTGTGAGACCTGGAGACAAGGTTGTTATGCATTGTCATCTTGGTTCCGGTATAGATTCACCCTTCCCTTCATATACTTTGGATGGTAAGACTATTTCTAGTAGAAAGGTAACCACCCTAAGTGAGTTCTCTATTGTATCTGAAAATCGTGTTACTAAGATTGATCTCCAAACCCCTTCTGTTCTCGCTGCTATGCTTGGTTGTAGTCTCACCACTGCTCTGGGTATTGTTGACAATGAATGTGAACTGAAGTTCGGTGAGTCTGTTGCTATTCTTGGTTGTGGTGGTGTAGGATTGAACCTCATCCAGGCAGCCAGGATGAAGAATGCATCACCCATTTATGGTGTGGATGTAAATCAAAGTATGTTTGATCTAGCTTCACAACTAGGAGCAAATTGTTTCGTATATGATATCCAATATCTTCCAGAGAAGTGTGATGTTATTGTCGATACAACTGGTATTCCTGATGTTATCTCTGCAGCATTTGAAAGGTTGAAACCTGGTGGAAGATTGATCCTAACCGGACAACCTGCACCAGACCGTCTTGTATGTCTTCCTAATGTTGTATCCATGTTTGATGGTAGTGGTAAGTCTATTCGTGCCATAAAGGGTGGTGGAACTGATCCTGAGAAGGATATTCCTCGTTATATTAAACTTGCCCTCAAAGGTCTATTAGATTATGAGACCATACATACTCATACATTTACACTTGATGAAATCAATGAAGCTTTTGATTTATTGAGCAGTGGAAATGCTGGTAAAATTATGATAAGGATTAACGAATCGTGAAAAGACTGGACAAAGAAACAGGCAAAATCATGATAGACATCAACATCAGTAATCTGGTTTCATGTCTTGAAGCTGAGGTAACTTATCTTACCTGTTGGGATTATAACGGTAAGAAGACCAAGAAGATTGTATTTGAGTACACTGATGAGTGATGTAATCCTAGCAGCATGGCATGGAGGGTTGGGTGATAATATTCAATTCTCCACATTACCTGAAGAATTCTACAAACAACAGGGTAGAGAAACATATCTGAAGGATGGTTCATCTTTCAGAAACGAAGGTATCTATGAACTGATTTGGAAACACAATCCTTATATCAAAGGTATCAAAGAAGGTGAATGGAATGCAGGTGATATCCCAGAGATTGAATATTCCAATGTAGCTGGAACCTGTATCGCAAACTGGGAGAAACTTCATGGGTTGCAACCAACCAATAAGTATCCAAAGATATACTACAAACCTAAAGTATCTTCAGAATATAGTGGTGTCTATCTGGTTGACTTCACATGTATAAGTATTGATTATGATATGGGGAAGTTAATCAATAAACTGAAACAACTTCAGAGTGAGTATTCTGATATGAAGTTTGTTGAGGTAACATTCTCTGAAGACCTGAGTGGTGATGATGGAAAGTATAACCAATATGAGATGAACTTAGAGAAGTTGGTTATCAATAATATCTTTGATTATTATGACATCATTTGTAGTTGTTCTGGTCTGGTTGCTCTCAGTAGTGGAGCCAGTCACATGTCCTCTGCAGCAAAGGAACATAACAAATCTCTAAACAGTATTTGCATTATGGAGGAATCGTGGTATAATTACCATGTGAACAAAGGAAACCTCTTCATCTTTGACAACATTGACTATCAAGTAATATGAAATTTTTAATCACAGGTATCACTGGGTTTGCAGGTCCTCACCTAGCAAACCTTCTTCATGCACGAGGTCATGAGGTTTATGGTCTTATTCGTAGGACTAATGGAATGGAGAGTGACATTCGTGATGTTGTTCCTGATGATGTGTATGAAGATATCACATTTGTGTATGGAGAACTGACAAACTATCGTTCACTCGTTACTATCTTTAAAGATACTCAGTTTGATGGTGTCTTCCACCTTGCAGCTCAATCACACCCACCCACAAGTTTCCGTGATCCCATTGGAACTATGGATACTAATGTGATGGGTAGTGCTAACCTGTTCCAAGTCATTCAAGACTTCCAGGATAACTGTAAGGTTATGTTCTGTTCTACATCTGAAGTTTATGGGAATGTTGGATCTGATGGTCGTAAGATTCGTTGGGATGATACTATTCTTCCTTCTAATCCTTATGGTGCTTCTAAGGCAGCGACTGATGTTTATCTCCAAGAGAGATTTGCAAACGGGTTCATGAAAGGTTTCATCACTCGTGCATTCTCACACACTGGTCCACGTCGTGGTCGTATCTTCTCCATCTCCTCTGATGCTTATCAGATTGCAAGGATGATGAGAGGGTATCAAGAACCAACTCTATTGATTGGAAACCTCTCTACAACCCGTGTGGTGATGGACGTGAGGGATACAGTAAGAGCATACTACTTGGCTATGATTAATCCTGAAGTAAAGGATCAAATCTTCAATGTGTGTGGTGATACTCCTCGACAGATGCAGTATTTTACTGATAAGTTGATTGAACTATCTGGTCTAAAAGATGTGAAACAGAAGATCCATCAACCATTCTGGAGACCACATGAGATTCACTATCAACATGGTGACTCTACTAACCTTGTGGAGATGACAGGATTCCAAGAGGAGTATGATATTGACACAACTCTGATGGATCTGTTACGATACTGGTATGACAAACTATCATGAAGAAGATTTTAATTATTGGTGATAGTTGTAGAGACATCTACACCTATTGTGATGTCAAAAGATTGTCACCTGAGAAACCTGTTCCTGTTCTTGAGGTAGATCATGTAGAGGAGATGCCCGGTATGGCTATGAATGTCTACCGGAATGTGTGTAACATGATGCCAAGAAAGAAAGTAGATATTGTTACCAATAATAATTGGAAGAGTGTCACGAAGAATAGATTTGTGGACCAGAAAAGTAACCACATGTTTAGTCGTGTTGATACTCCACAGTTTGTTGATAGAGTTGATGTATTTGAATTAAAGTTAGAGGACTATGAGTATGTCATCATTTCAGATTATGATAAGGGATTTATTTACTGGGATGATATTGAGTGGATTTGTTCTCGCCATAGTTCCGTTTTTCTTGACACGAAAAAGGAGTTGGACACTTGGGCATTTGATGCTAAGTATATCAAGATTAATAACTTCGAAGCTGAAAGAAGTTGTGTTATGGTTGAACACTTGGGCGAAAAGGTGATTCAAACCTGTGGTAGTGATGGTGTATTTTGGAATGGTGATCTGTTCCCTGTGAAAGATAAAGTAGAAACACTAGATGTTAGTGGTGCTGGAGATACTTTCTTAGCTGCACTTGTGGTAAGATACTCACAGAATAAGAAGATTGCAAGTTCTATCAAGTATGCCAACAAACAGGCAAGTAAAGTAGTATCTAAACGAGGAACTAGTGTCCCAGACTAAAACTATTTGGTTGAATGGTTGTTATGACATTCTTACTCCTGCTCACATTGAATTATTCTCAGTAGCCAGATGCCTTAGTGGAACTGAAGGAAGAGTTATTGTTGGTCTCGATTCTGATGATAAAGTCAAAAGGAGTAAAGGAAATCTGAGACCTATCAATACATTTTCAGATCGTAAAATTATGTTGGAGTCTATTAGATACATAGATTTAGTAATAGGATTTGACGATCGTCAGGGATTAGAAAACTTGATTGAGATGTTCAAACCCGATATCATGTTACTAGGCGGAGATTGGAGAAATGGGGATGTCGTCGGACGACAACATTGTGAAGATGTCAGATTTCTTGACAGGAGGGAAGGGTATTCCTCAACAGATGTCATCGAAAGGTGCAAACGATCTAATTAGGTTTGTACCAAAAGGATGGGGATATGAGAAGTGGATTGTCAATTGTCCACTCTATTGTGGTAAGATACTGTTCATCGCTCAGGGTAAGAAGTGTTCATGGCATTACCATAAGATAAAGGATGAGGTATTCTATGTCCAGAGTGGTGCAATAGAAGTTATCTTTTCTTATAAAGATAACCCAGAGGTTGCTGATAAAATCCTTCTAATAGAAGGAGATAAGTTTCATGTTCCTACAGGTATGAGACATCAAATGTATGCACTCAAAGATACAGAGTTGTTTGAGTTCTCGACACAACACTTTGATTATGATAGTATTCGTTTACAGAAAGGAGACTGATGAGGTATTGTTTTGATATTGACGGTACAATCTGTACCCCAACTACAGGTAGAGCATATGATCAGGCAATACCTTATACTTCAAGAATAGATCATATCAATGAGTTATATGATAAAGGACATTACATCATTTACTTTACAGCAAGAGCCATGGGTAGATTTGCTGGTGACCCTGATGATAGACAGAAGGCTAAAGAGGTGATGGAAGGTATCACTACCGAACAACTCAAGGAGTGGGGATGTAAGTATAATGAACTCCTGTTCGGTAAACCACATGCTGATGTGTTTATTGATGATAAGGGTGTAAGTGATTTGAATTGGTTTGATACGGAAGGTCTTCAGTGATGGATAAGAACAAGTCAGTATTCAAAACCAAGGGTATTGGTCCTATCTACTACATCAATCTGGATGATCAACCAGATAGACGTGAGTTCATGGAGAACCAGTTTAAGTACTGGGAGATAGAGAACTACACCAGAGTATCTGCCTATGATGGTAGAGAAGATGATCTGAGCGATATCATCAAGGGTAGATATCCTGAGGCGATGTCATCTGGTGAGATTGGTTGCACTACATCACACCTCAAAGCTATCAAGCAATTCTATGATAGTGGAGAACCATATGCAATCATGATGGAAGATGATTGTAGTTTGGATCTGATTAAGTATTGGAACTTTACTTGGAGAGATTTCTACTGTAAGCTTCCTTATGATTGGGATGTGTGTCAGATTGCAATCATCTGCACAGGAGATGTTCATATCAAGATCCATAAGAGATTTGTAAACGAGTTCTCTACCGCTTGTTATCTAATCACAAGACACCATGCAGAGAAGATGATTCGTCTTCATTGTCGTGGTGAGAAATACAAACTGGATAATGGTGTAAGACCACGACCAGTTGCAGATGATCTTCTGTATAACTCTGGTAATACTTACGCTCTCCCTCTTCTTCTATATCACATCCCATTGGGGTCTAGTATCCACCCAGAACACGTTGATGCCTTCCATAAGGGTAACTTTGATGCTCAGTTTAACTTCTGGTCACAGAAGGGAGCACAGATGGGTATCGATGAACTGATGGATTATGATCCATATCTTGGTAGAGTGTCAGCGTCTTCACACCAACCGAACCAAGATTGACGGGTTCGTAGTTTTGTGGTACAATAAATAGACTTGTGAGACGGTAATTCCTCACAAGATTTTTTCAACAGTGCCCTACCCTCGCAAACTTAGGTTGGGGGCATGTAGTTCAAATAAACAGAGACGAGTCGAGTCTCTTTTCATCCGTAGGTTAAACTCTACGAGACAAAAGGTAAAACAAATGTTTAAATCTGTATTCGCAGCAACTGCTGCTCTGTTCACTTCTGCTGGCGCTGCCCTTGCAGGTCCCTACGTTAATGTAGAAACCAATGCCGGTTGGGTTGGAGATGACTACACTTCGGCAACGACTGATCTGCACGTAGGATATGAAGGTACTGCCGGTGCTGCTTCTTACTACGTCCAGGCTGGACCCGCGATCGTCGCTGTTGACGGCGAAGAGACTGACACCCAGTTCTCTGGTAAGGCAGGTATTGGCGTCCCCGTTTCCGATGCTATCGGAGTATATGGTGAGATGTCCTTCCTGACCGCTGAAGATGATGATGACTTCGGTGTTGGTGGAAAGTTGGGTGTTAAGTACAACTTCTGATCGTTCATATAGACACATAGACATCTAGATGTTATACTGGGGGTGCGACGGCATCCCCCTTTTTTATGAAAAAATATTTTATAAAACTCATTATCCATCCTGCCTTCCATTACAATCTGATTACTATCACATTACTTGTTTTTATAGGGATGCTTCATAACCATGCTCACTACTCTATGGAAGTAGATCCTGACTCATATGTCTTGCAGTGGTGCAACAAACATCCAAAGAAATGCACGTATAATAGAGATTGGTAGTAGAAACCCTACAGTAACAAAAGTTGACAAATGTTAAGAAAACATATATAATATAACATAACTTAACATTTGGAGATTATGACTGTAACTACTAATGAAAGAGGACAGCAAAATCTGTTCGCTAAGGAGCCTACAATGTATGTTTCTCAAACTGATGCTGAAAGATACGGTTATGAATCCTATGCAGAAAAGGCAGAGAAGCTCAATGGTCGTGCCGCGATGGTTGGTTTCTTCTTTGCTATCTTCTCATATTCACTGACTGGTAACATTTTCTTCGGTCTTATCTGATGACATTACTGGTATTATCTGGTATACTATTTGCGTCCTTTGTGGGCGCATCACTAATCACACAAACAGGAGAGGAATCATGAACGAAAACGCAGAACGCATCAACGGTTGGGCAGCAATGCTTGGTATCATGGCAGCCATCGGCGCCTACGCTACAACTGGTCAAATCATTCCGGGCTTATGGTAATCGAACAAACAATCTTATTTTGTTTGGTTCCTCTAATCTTCATGTTATTGTTGGTAGAAGAGGAAGATGATGATAACGATATGGACGGGGGCATGATGGTTCCCGCATACCAAGGATCCCAATAAGGGGTCCTTTTTTTCTAAATACTGGTGCCACACCAGAACCAATAATGGAAGAAAAGAAACCAGTTGAAGAAAAGAAGAAAGGTCTTCTTGGTAAAATTAAAGAGGCAGCAGATGATAAAGAAGAACAGCTTGCTATTCTTTCTACTTTTGTTAGGCTTGGCATCCTTGTTTGGAGTGGCGGAATACTCACGTTGGCATACATCCAGTTACCTCCAGCCCTTGGTATTCCCGAGCAGAAGCTAGATCCAACTTTCATCGCCAGTGTCTTTACTGGGGTGCTCGCGACTTTTGGTGTTCAGGCAGCAAAGAAGAATGGAGATGGAACATTTAAAGCACAAGCTGGTGTTGGTTCTATCACCAAAGCTGATCTACAAGAACTCATCAATGCTGCCAAAGAAACAGCACCAGCACAGATAATTAGAGTAGAACAAGCTCCACTAGTCATCTCTACGATTGATCCTAAAAAAGATTTGAAACCCTAACAAATAGTTGTCTTAAACACACTCTACAGCTAATATAGCTTATAGAGTTTTAAGAGAAAAATGATCTCTTCACTAATGAACAATGGCCTCTTCTTAGGAGGTCTTTGTTATGCCTTAATAGTTGTGCCAGTAATAGGAATGCAACTAATCCATGATCATGGATGGCAACACTGGCAACCTTTTGGCAAGGGGCACAAGTGAATCTGATACTAAGAACACACGAGAACTTCAACGATCCAGTGTGGAGTGTGATATGGTGTATTGTTATACTTTTGTTAGGAACCGGTTATTATATTTTATACATAATGAGAACCGCATTCTATGAGTTAGAACATGGGAGTAATGACACCACCAAGCAGAAAAAGCTGCTACAACTTTCGAGTCACGGAGATCAATCGTGTTCTTGATGGCGATACTATTGATGTCACCATTGATCTTGGGTTTGATCTATACAAGAAAGAAAGAGTTAGAGTTGCAGGAGTTGATACGCCAGAAAAGAGGACCAGAAACTTAGAGGAGAAGGCACTTGGAATCGAAGCAACCAACTGGCTCAAAGAAAAACTGGAAGGTACGTTGGCTGGTGATGATGAGTTGTCTGTTAGGACTGAACTTGTTGGTGGCACTGGCAAATACGGGCGTCTTCTGGGTTGGCTTTACATTGGGGACGACAGTGTGTCCCTTAACGAGCAAATGATCGAGGAGGGTTATGCTCATGCCTACGACGGAGGAACAAAAAACATGGACCTTGAAGCACTCAGGGAAATCAGAAGGGCACACGGCACGTTGGTGTAGAAGTGTTGTCTGTGGATCTACACCTTTTATCCCAGACTCTGAATTTGAAGGTGAAAACTGCGAACTAACTTGTAGTATTTCTGTCTCTTATACACATCTCCGAGCCCACGAGACC
>OJDU01000109.1_pt1 | contig 20023 bp, 20 predicted proteins | sample 1592771 | NCBI WGS metagenome assembly OJDU01 (sample SAMN05416864, study PRJEB24817) | seawater metagenome | isolation source: Sea water | place: Canada:Atlantic | collected 2013-11 | reverse complement strand
GATCGTCGGCAGCGTCAGATGTGTATAAGAGACAGGCTTATCACATGCTAGTTTGTGATGATAAAAACCAAGAGCCAATTGCGACAGGACGCATTAGTCCACAAGGTGAAATCAGTAGAATTGCTGTGGTAATGGGTTATAGAAGTGAGAGAGTTGATAAGTTCATTATGCAGGGTTTATTTCGAATAGCCGACAAACTGCACCTTCAGGAAGTATTTATTTCTAGTCCATTGGAAAAAGTAGAGTATTTTACCAAACATGACTTTAAACCTATTGGCTCAGTATATATGGAAGCAGGCATGCCAAAACAACGTATGGCATGCTCAATCACCAAGGCGGTAGCACATGTGGAAAAAGCAAAGTACTACTTAAGCCATTAACTCGTTTACTTTTGCTGCCATAAGGCATCGTCTTCATAAAGCTTATATAAGCCTTCAGCGCGACTTATAAGTAGGTGAGCAAACTCTTCCTGCTCTTTCGAGTTTGCCGCAAGCAGGTTTTCAGCCTGCACTTGCCATTTTAAGGCAAAGTGGCGTAATGCATCACGCGCATCGGTTGCGACATCGACAGCACTATGATCACTTGGCAAGTCACCACATAACACCCAGTAGCTTTTTCCGTTTAATGCTTTTAACTTCCATAGCGCCAATAATGGTACTAAGTAACGACTATCTTCAACCTTAACACTATCGGTAACAACGCCCTTTTCAGCCAAATATTTGGTGGCAACTTGATATTGCTCTCTTATCCATTGTTGCTGTTGCTCTTCTGTCATTTGTACTGCTTCACTCATGTAAACTCTCTAATTATTTATATTTAAGGATTTTCGAATCATAGCTAAAGCACGCCACTATTGAAGCTTATGCAAGTTGTAGCTTTTCGCTTACAGCTTGCATCGTAATAGTAAATACTTAATTTATCGTGTGACTAGCTTGGTATTTTTCAAGGTGCTATGGTTCGCTTAAAACATTACAACACATTTAAATTGCCTTTTCTAGCAAGAAAAAATGGAGAAAAAAACAATGGCTTTATTTGATTTACCCGATTTTGATGACCATGAACAAGTTGTGTTCTGCAGTGATGACGCCAGTGGTCTAAAGGCTATTATTGCTGTTCATAGTACTAAACTAGGCGCTGCTGTGGGTGGCTGTAGAATGTGGGATTATGCTGATGATGAAGAAGCACTTATTGATGTTCTTCGATTATCCAAAGGCATGACTTATAAAAATGCTATGGCCGGTTTGAGCATGGGTGGTGGTAAATCAGTCATTATTGGTGATGCTAAATCACTTAAATCAGAAGCTTTATTTAAAGCGTTTGGTGAAGCACTAAATGGCTTAAACGGTCGTTACTTAAGTGCTGAAGATGTCAATATCACCACTGCTGATATTGCTATTGCTAACTCTGTCACCCCTTTCGTAACAGGAACAGAAGGTAAAAGTGGTAATCCGGCTCCCTTTACAGCCCTAGGCACATTCTTAGGCATAAAAGCATCGGTAAAACATAAACTAAAGCGCGATGATTTAACTGGTTTAAAAGTTGCGGTACAAGGTTTAGGCAGTGTTGGCTACTATTTATGTGAACATTTGCATAAAGCAGGTGCCAAACTAGTTGTAACGGACATCAATCAAGTAGCTTTGGATAAAGCCGCAACGAACTTCGGTGCTACCATTGTTGGGTTAGATGAGATATACCATCAAGATGTCGATGTCTATGCCCCCTGTGCACTAGGCGCAACAATAAATGATGATACCTTGCCTCGTATTAAAGCGAGCATTATTGCAGGTTGTGCAAATAACCAGCTAGCAGAACCAAGGCATGATAAAGCACTCGTAGAGCGCGGAATATTATACGCCCCAGACTATGTGATCAATGCAGGTGGTATTATCAATGTATCATTTGAAAATGACTACGACAAAAGTAAGTCGACCGAAAAGGTTGAAGAAATTTATAACACCTTACTCGATATTTTTGCTAAAGCTGATCATCAACACAGACCAACAGGGATAGTCGCTGATGAAATGGCGCGAGAAATAATTAAAAAAGGTGGTAAGTAACCTTTCTTAGACTTCTTACAGCCAGTTATTTTAAACTATAATTGCTAATGACCTATTGAGGAATTAGCAATGAAAGCTTTAATTGCGCTGTTATTACTTGTCTGTTTGCAATGTTTTGCAGTCAGCACTGTGACGACCACAGGCAAGCAAAAACCTGATGATGCAAGCCATGATTATTTTACCGGCTTGCTTCGTTTAGCCTTAATCAATACCGCGGACCAATATGGTTACGCAGTATTACATACTGTCCCATATCCAGGACAAGAAAGAATGTTAAAACTACTATCCCTTGGTGCATTTTACGATGTGGTCTGGGCTGGTAATTCACATGTTCGAGAGTCAGATCTACACAAGGTTGCCTTTCCGCTCTTTCGAGGTGGTTTAGGTTGGCGAGGTATGATTATTCGACAAAACGACAAATCAAAGTTTTCTTCCATTACCTCTGTTAATGATTTAAAACAACTCATTGCTTGCCAAGGTTTACACTGGCCTGACGCCGATATATTAGAGCATTCAGGGCTCCCTGTGGCACGTGTAGGGCACTTTGATGCTATGGTACAAATGATTGCGTTAAAGCGTTGTGATTATTTACCACTGAGTATTTTTGAAGGACAGGCTGAGCTTAAATTACTCCAGAAAAGTTTTCCAGATCTGATGTTTTACCAAGATCTTATTATTCAATACCCACTTAGTATGCATTTTTTTGTAAAAGCAAGTAATCAGTCGTTAGCACAGCGGCTAACTTTAGGCTTAGAGCGCCTTTTCGATTCTGGGGAGTATGAAGAGTATATGAAGCAGCACCCTTTGACACGACATGCATTTCCGCTTGTTAAGTTTAAAAACGCTACATTAATTAAGCTAGAAAATCCTGAAAGCAATCTATTTGATTTTAATAAATATGCATTAAAGTGGCCTGGAGACAATGAACTATAAAAGCAAAAGCCCAAACTTAGTTTGGGCTTTTTAATTTAACTTTATCTAACTTAGTGCAATAGTTAATCAATCAATTGATATTGTTCACGTAAAACCTTAATTATTTCGGCTTTCGGGTTATCAGATAGCTCAATCTTTTTACCTGTAACCTTTTCCGCAATATCAGTATAAGTTTTTGATACATCCATCAACACAGATAGCGGTAATTCATTATCACGCGCTAATGCTTCGCGCTCTTCCATACGATCTTTATTTAATAGAATATCAGGGTCTGGGAAGTGATTTAACAGTAATTGGCGGAAACCTTCTTTTGAATTTTCAACCACTTTACCAGCACGGTATTGCTCGCCATCCCAAATACGCGATGAATCTGGTGTGCCTACTTCATCCATATAGATTAACTTGTCGTTACCCGCTACATCCTTCACATAACCAAATTCAAATTTAGTATCAACAAAAACTTGATCAATCTTAGCTAATGCTGCAGATATGACATCAAAACCTTCCGTTAATAACTTCTCATAAAGTGCTATATCATCTGTCGATTTAAAATTAAATGCAGCAAAGTTATCTTCGATGTTCTTTCGCGTGATATTGACATCATCAACAGCAGGAACACCAGGAATACCTTCTAAGATCCCTTTAGTCGACGGGGTTTGTAATAGTTGAGTTAATTTACTATCTTTTTCTAAACCTTCCGGTAATTCAATACCACAAAAATCACGTTCACCTTTAGCATATGAACGCCACATAGAGCCGGTTATATATTGACGGCAAATAGCTTCAATCATCACAGGTTTTGCTTTTTGAACTATCCAGACAAAAGGGTGTGGAATATCAAGAATATGACTATCAGCTAAGCCCTGCTCTTTAAAAAGCTTAAACCAGTGATTTGAAATAGCATTAAGTGCCGCACCCTTTCCTGGTACCCCACGCATATCGCCTTCACCAGACCAAATACAATCAAACGCTGAAATTCTATCGCTAATAACCATAATGGCCAGTGCAGTATCATTGGGTACATCATAGCCTTTCTCTTTAATAAGACGTTGGCTATCATTTTGGGTTAACCAATATACTGAACGCACTTTACCACTGTGTACAGGTGCATCTGTACGGATAGGAAGATCGTTATTAACGGCTAAAACTTTATCAGCTAGGTTCATATTCTTTTCTCTGTATATGTACAGTTGTTTTCAGCCCTTCTGAAAACTTACTGCTTGGTATGGGGACGGTTTAATTCAATTACTGCTCAATTAAAATGACTTTAGTGATGGGCACCTAAAGTGGTAAGGGCCTTAAATAATTTTAATCAAATAGTATTTTGCTGAAAATAAAAAGGACGCTATTAAGCGTCCTTTTTGTCAAGCTTAACTAGGATATAGTTGAGCTTACATTCATCTTTTTACTTAAGCAGCTAAAGAAGCTTGCGCTTTTTCAACTAAGAAAGTGAATGCTGCTTTATCGTATACTGCGATGTCAGCTAGGATCTTACGATCAATTTCAATAGAAGCCTTTTTAAGACCATTAATGAATTTGCTGTAAGATAAACCATTTTGACGAGCTGCTGCGTTAATACGAGCGATCCAAAGCTGACGGAATTGACGTTTACGTTGACGACGGTCACGGTAAGCGTATTGACCTGCTTTAGTTACTGCTTGGAAAGCAACACGATAAACACGACTACGTGCACCGTAATAACCTTTAGCTTGCTTTAGAACCTTTTTGTGACGTGCACGAGCTTGTACACCACGTTTTACTCTAGCCATTTTCTATATCTCCTAATTAACCGTGACGTAAAAGTTTTTTAACTGACTTAATGTCAGATGCGGCGATCATGCATTTAGCACGAAGATGACGCTTAACTTTAGTACGACGCTTAGTCAAGATATGACGAAGGCCAGCTTGTTTAAACTTGTAGCCAGAGGCTGTTTTTTTAAAGCGCTTCGCAGCACCTTTATTGGTTTTCATTTTAGGCATGTTAATAACTCTTTAATTTATACCATTATGCTAAAAGCACAGGCATATGCCAAATATTAAGTAGCGAGGGCGAAAATAATTAAGATAACTCAATCATTTTACTTGCAAGCCTTTACTACCAGCGTAAAGATAAAGTTGGTGAATAAAAAGTCCTAAGACTCCTTATTACTTTTCAAACCAAGGATTATCTATTTTTTGGTGCTAATACCATCACCATTTGACGCCCTTCCGCTCTACGAGGGAAAAACTCAACTACGGTCAACTCTTCTAAATCGTTTTTAACACGAGTTAAAAGCTCTAAACCAAGCTCTTGGTGGGCCATTTCGCGACCACGGAAACGTAAAGTAACTTTCACTTTATCGCCCCCTTCTAAAAAGCGCTTCAGGTTACGTAATTTAACCTGATAATCGCCTTCATCTGTACCAGGACGGAATTTAATTTCCTTAACCTGAATTTGTTTCTGCTTTTTGCGTTGTTCTTTTTGTTCTTTAGATTTCTCATAAAGAAACTTGCCGTAATCCATGACACGACAAACAGGAGGTTTAGCAGTTGGGCTAATCTCAACAAGATCCACACCAGCGTCTTCGGCTTGATCCATTGCTTCATTTAAAGTAACAATGCCACCAGCTTCGCCGTCAAATTTAATCAAACGGATTTCGTCGCCTGGGATACCAGTAATTAACTCATTTAAACGATGTGCTGGTTCTTTACGACCGCCTCGTTGTCCACCTTTAATAGCCATGTTCCTCCAAAGAACTCTTTTAAGCTGTTTATTTATTGTCAACGATAGTTAGTGAATCTAACTATCGTTATTTATTTTACTTTGATTATGCTGTTAAAAATATACTTTTTATCAATTACAGACGATTTTTAACTTCATCTGTTAATTTAGCAATAAAGTCATCAACAGACATTTTTCCTAAATCTTCACCACTTCGAGTTCGTACAGCAATTTCGCCTGCTTCCATTTCTTTGTCACCGACAACTAAAAGGTAAGGAACTCGCTTCAAAGTGTGCTCGCGGATTTTAAAGCCTATTTTCTCATTTCTCAAGTCTTGTTTTGCTCTAAAGCCATTTTCTTTGAGTTTTTTAACGATTTCTTGACAATAATCGCTCTGTTTATCGGTAATATTCATAATTGTCGCTTGAGTTGGCGATAACCATGTCGGGAATTTGCCCGAATACTCTTCAATTAAAATACCAATAAAACGCTCTAACGAACCTAAAATAGCTCTATGAATCATCACAGGTGTGTAGCGTTCGTTATCTTCACCTACATAAGTTGCACCTAAACGCTCTGGTAATGCAAAATCAAGTTGCACTGTGCCACATTGCCAAGCACGACCTAAACAGTCCATCAGGGTAAATTCAATTTTAGGACCGTAGAATGCACCTTCACCTGGCAAGTATTCGAATTTAATATTACTGTCTGTTAATGCTTGGGCTAATCCTGCTTCGGCTTTATCCCAAATTTCATCACTGCCAATACGGTTTTCTGGACGAGTCGACAATTTAACAACGATATCTTCAAAACCAAAAGAGCCATATACGTCATAAACCATTTCAATACATTTAGTCACTTCGCTTTGAACTTGTGACTCCATACAGAAAATATGGGCATCATCTTGAGTAAAGCCACGAACACGCATTAAGCCATGTAAAGAGCCTGATGGTTCATTACGGTGACAACAGCCAAATTCAGCAATACGTAGAGGTAAGTCGCGGTAAGATTTTAAGCCTTGGTTGAAAATCTGCACGTGACCTGGACAGTTCATAGGTTTGATTGCATACTCACGCTTTTCAGATTCAGTAGTAAACATACCGTCGGCATATTTATCCCAATGACCTGATTTTTCCCACAAGCTTCGGTCCATCATCATCGGCGCTTTAACTTCGTCATAGTCATAACTATGCAGCTTTTCACGAACAAACTTTTCTAGTTCGGTATAAATAGTCCAACCATCATTGTGCCAAAACACCATACCAGGCGCTTCTTCTTGCCAATGGAACAAGTCTAAGGTTTTACCTATTTTACGATGGTCGCGTTTTTCAGCTTCTGCTAAACGTACGATATACGCTTTTAATTGCTTCTTATCAGCCCACGCTGTGCCATAAATTCGTTGTAGCATCTTGTTATCAGAGTCACCACGCCAATAAGCACCTGCCACTTTCATTAGCTTAAAGTGATGACAGTGACGCATGCTAGGCACATGAGGACCACGACACATATCAATATATTCTTCATGATGATATAAAGCTGGAGTATCTGTTTTCTCGATGTTTTCATCAAGAATTTGTAATTTGTATGTTTCACCACGTTCAGTGAAAGCATCATAAGCATCTTGCCAAGAGCCGGTTTTCTTCACTACTTGGTAACCTGTGCGCGCAAGCTCAGTCATGCGCTTTTCAAGTTTTGCTAAATCATCCTCGGTAATTGATTCATCCAAATCAATATCATAGTAAAAGCCATTTTCAATCGTTGGACCAATAGCCATTTTTACATTGGGATATAACTGTTTAATTGCATGCCCTAATAAATGCGCACAAGAGTGACGAATGATCTCTAGACCTTCGCTATCTTTACTGGTAATCAGTTGTAAAGCGGCATCTTGGGTAATTAATTCACAAGCATCGACAAGATTGCCGTCAATACGACCCGCTATGGTCGCTTTTGCGAGACCAGGGCCAATATCAAGTGCAACATCCATTACAGATACAGCTTGTTCAAAAGAGCGTTGTGAACCATCAGGGAGAGTAATTACAGGCATGTTTTTCCTTATCAGTGGCGGCGCAAACGTAACGTCGCTTGAATTTAAAATAAAATTAATTGATTTCAGCAATTGCTTTTCGCACTTGCTTACAAATGATCTTCAAATATATCTGCACGGTGTTTCTACCAGTGCTTATATGTACTGTTCATTCTGAACATAAAAAGAGAGCTGAGCGCTCTCTTTTATAAAACTTGAATTTCAAAGCCTGATTGTAAAAGCCTCACCCGTTTTAAACAAGGCTTTTCACCGGTATTTACATACTTTTTTATCACTTTAGAGTAAAAAACATTTTCAGCAATACTCAATTTATTGCGGAGCAAGCTTTATTAAAAAATTAATCAAACAGCAATATTGATAAAATGACTTAGCTTTTAATAAAGTCTACATAGCAGTTTATTAATAAATCAGTGATAATAGCGCTGGCAACCACCTAACAAACTGACTTTAGTGAAATTACTTTTTTTTATTTGCCTCATGATATCAATGACATTTTTTAATAATGCACTAGCGAGTGAAGCATCATGGAAAACGTGGAAGGAAACGAGCACACAAAGTGTTAAATACCGTGCTAGTGCGATTAATAATAAATCAGGAAGTCAACTACTTGAAATAAAAGCAACGACAAAAGTTAATTCCACTTTATCTGCTTTTCTCAGTTTCATCCAAGATGTTGACAATACGCCAAATTGGCTAGTTAACAGCTCAGAAAGTAAAATACTCAAACAATTGTCAAATACACAAGTGAGTTTCTATATAAAACTCGTGAGAATGTGGCCCTTCAGACCCAGAATATTGCTTCTGAACTCTTTTTATCTGCAAAACAAAGACCTCAGTATAGATATCATGTTAACTGATCTGAATGCAGAGCAAGAAAACAGCCTATTAATCTCAAAGATAACAGACATTAAACAGCTTTTACCGATAACGATTCATCATGCTCGTTGGAAAATAACACCTAAGGTATCTAGCTCCAAAAACAGCGGTGATAACATGGAAATTTTAATTGAATATCAATTCATCGCTGATGGACATGGCAGTATTCCTCAATGGTTGGCAGACCATTTAGCATTAAAATCTGTATGGAAAAGTATGAGGAATATTAGAAGACAATTACCCGATAAGAAATGGCAGCAAAAGAAAGTCTCAGGTATAACTGAAATATCAATGAATCAATTTCCAATAATTGACAAAACAGCAATACCTGAATAATAGATAAGTGAGTAATAAACCTAAGGTGGAGTTAACTGCCCTGCTCTGCGGTAATGGCTAATGCCATCGCTTCAGCTATTTTAATGCCATCAATACCAGCCGATAATATACCGCCAGCATAACCTGCGCCTTCGCCTGCAGGGTAAAGCCCCTGTGCGTTTAGACTTTGCAACGTTTCTTTATCCCGGGTTATTTGTATTGGTGATGAAGTTCTTGTCTCCACCGCAGTTAAGGTTGCTTCCGCCATAGAAAAGCCTTTTATTTTCTTCTCAAAAGCAGGTAGTGCTTCTCTAAGCGCGGTAACAGCATATCCCGGTAAGGTCTCACTTAAATCGCAATATTTAACACCTGGTTTGTATGATGGTGTCACGCTTCCGTGCTCACCACTTTTACGTCCAGCTAAAAAATCACCCACTAACTGAACTGGTGCATCGTAATTTTCACCACCAAGCTTAAAAGCTTTCTCTTCTAATTTACGTTGAAAATCAATGCCTGCTAAAACGTGATCTCGTTCACTAGCAAATTCGCCAGTTTCAGTGCTGTCGCTACAGTCAGAAGGTTCAATACCTACCACAATAGCACTGTTAGCATTACGCTCATGACGTGAATACTGGCTCATGCCATTTGTAACTAAGCGTCCTTCTTCCGATGCCGCAGCGACGACAGTTCCACCCGGACACATACAGAAACTATAGACCGAACGTCCATTACTACAATGATGTACCAGTTTATAATCTGCAGCGCCTAGAATTTCATTGCCAGCATTTTTACCAAAGCGTGCTTCATCAATAACTGATTGCTCATGCTCAATCCTAAAACCGACAGAAAACGGTTTAGCTTTAATGTAAACGCCTTCTTCAAGTAACATGTTAAAGGTATCACGAGCGCTATGACCTATAGCTAGCGCAATATGACTAGTTTCAATATGGTCACCTGTAGATAAGGTTAATCCGGTTACTTTTTTATTTTGATAACCTTCAATGCCCTCGGTGGTACATTCATTACCATCAACATCGGTAAAATGTATCTGATCGACTCTTTGTTCAAAGCGAACTTCACCACCCAATTCAAAAATCTTGGCGCGCATTTGTTCAACCATGGTGACTAACTTAAAAGTACCAATATGTGGTTTACTGACAAATAAGATTTCTTCAGGGGCGCCAGCATCAACAAATTCATTTAAAACCTTACGGCTATAATGCTTAGGATCTTTAACTTGGCTGTATAATTTGCCATCAGAAAAGGTACCCGCTCCGCCTTCACCAAATTGCACATTTGATTCAGTGTTTAAAATCTTTTTACGCCAAAAGCCAAAAGTATCTTTTGTTCTTTCTCTCACCTCTTTGCCACGCTCAAGAATGATAGGCTTAAAACCCATTTGCGCTAAAATCAAACCAACAAATAAGCCACAAGGTCCCATACCGATAACTACTGGACGTTGTTTTAAGTTTTCAGGCGCTTGACTAACAAACTTGTATTCCATATCTGGCGTAGGTTTAACTTGGTTATCCTGATCAAACTGGCTTAATATTGTTTCATTACTTGTAGTGTCTACATCCAGGGTGTAAATCAGCATGATTTTTGATTTTTTTCTAGCGTCATAACCTCGTTTAAATACGGTAAAATTAACCAATTGAGATTCATTTATTGAAAGCTTGGCTAAAATTGCCTGCTGAAGTTCATCTGCTTGATGATCTAGGGCAAGTTTTATATTGGTTAAACGAATCATGATAAGGAGTCCACAAACTAGGCTGGGAAGTCAGCGAGAAAATTTTCCAGTATTTTACCTGATAGTCTGTTGAGTGAAAACATTAGATTGAATTTATGGCTAACACAGGTATGATCCGCCACAATTAGCGAGAGTTATTTTACTGTTGAGAAAGATTTATGGCGTTTGTTGTTACTGATAATTGCATTTTATGTAAATACACGGATTGTGTTGCTGTTTGCCCAGCTGATGCATTTTATGAAGGGCCCAACTTTTTAGTTATTAATCCTGATGAGTGTATTGATTGTGACTTATGTCCAATAGAGTGTCCTGCAGAAGCCATCTACCAAGAAGACGAAGTGCCTAAAGATCAACAAGAATTTATTGAACTTAATGCCGAGCTGTCAAAGCAATGGCCTAGAATTACTGAAATAAAACCACCGTTGCCAGATGCAAAAAAATGGGATGGTGTTGTTGAAAAGGTTAAATACCTTGATACCGATGTTGATTAATGACTAAATAAATTAAGTGGCACGACAACCATCTCAGACTTTAGGAAAGCAGCTATACTAAAGAAAATACAAGACATGATATAAGCGCTGGAGATAACTATGTGGCAATGCATAGAAGAAGCCATTAGCGAAGCTATAGGAAAATCTTTTTGTATTGCTGAAAAGCAGTTTATCTCTACTGGCGGCTCAAATGCCTCATCTTATGCTGATTTACTTGATAATAAACAGCCACAGCTAAACCTTTCTTTTAAGATAAGTGACAAGAAACAAAATTTCTTTGTAAAAATAAACAATAAAAACTGTCTTGATAACTTCCAAACTGAAGCGTACTCATTAAAACAACTCAACGCACAAGCCAATATCGCAAGCCCTACTGTCACCGCCATGGGTACGAGCTTAGATAAAAGTTTCTTAGTGTTAGACTATATCAACTTTGATAAAGCCAAGCCTATGTTGTGGCATCAATTGGGTCAGCAATTAGCACAAATGCATTATGAAACTGGTCATGGTCAATTTGGTTGGCAGCATGACAACTATATTGGTCAAACTCTGCAACCAAACCATTGGAGTAGTAATTGGGGAACCTTCTTTTCAGAACAGCGCATTGGCTGGCAATTACAATTACTTTCTGAACGGGCAATCTTTTTTGGAAATATTGAACACATCACGCAAGTTTGCCACGATATTTTGCTGCATCATGCTGTTACTCCGTGTTTAGTCCATGGCGATTTATGGCAAGGAAACACCGGCTTTTGCCAAGAGCAAGCAATGATTTTTGATCCCGCATGTTACTATGGCGATAGAGAGGTTGATATTGCCATGACAGAGTTATTCGGTCATTTCCCCGTTGACTTTTATCATGGTTACCAAGCGGAATACCCTTTAGATGAAGGCTATAGCCAAAGAAAATTAGTGTATAACTTTTATCATATTCTAAATCATGCAAACATTTTTGGCGGCATTTATATCGATCAAGCCAAAGCCGTCTTATCAAGAATAATGTCTTTACCTTTACACTAAGATTAGAAATTATTATTTAAAACATTACCTTGTTAGTTTTCGATTAAAAACACTCAGTATCTTTGGTGTTTTCTTTAAAAAAAGCCATACTCAATAAAAGTAATATGTGATTTAAAACCCTTGAAATGTGGAGGCAACATGACAAATAAACTGACTGAAAAACGTATTTCCTGTCCGCATTGTGGCCACCATTTACATGCAACAATTGATGCTTCAGAAGGCGATCAAGACTATTACGATGAATGTCCAGCTTGTTGCATGGAAATTCACTATAATTTACATATTGATGAATACAGAAAAAAAGTTCAACTGACTGTTGATAGCGATGATGAACAAGTGTTTTAGTTTCACTTGGTAATATAAAACGTATGTACCGCTAACAACATTACAAACTTAATACCAGATAGGCACGAGCTAAGCACATGCAATACTTTTTGCTACACCTTTAGCCTTGTTTGCTTACGCTATCTCCTCTATGATGCTTTCAGTTAATATTGCTCATCACTATTCCCTTTTCTTTCTATAGTAGTTATCACATGAATCTAGCCGGTTTTATTACCCATAGTAAAAGCTTATTAAAGCTTACCTACCCAATTCTTATCGCCCAATTGATACAAAACTTAATGGGCTTTGTTGATATTGTCATGGCAGGTCGGGTTAGCGCTACCGATCTTGCAGCCGTTGCTGTTGCGAACAGCATTTGGTTACCTATGATTTTAACTATTTCGGGATTAATCATGGCGCTCGCTGCCATTGTATCTCAATTAGCGGGAGCCAATAAATACAGTGAAATAGTTGAGCAAACCTATCAAACCGCTTGGATAGCCTTAGTCCTAGGTGTAGCCCTCATTGGACTTTATTACCTATTAGTGCCAATTCTTGCTCCTATGGTTACTTTAGAAGGTAACTTAGAAGAATTATTTTTTAACTATTTAGGTTTTATTGTATGGGGAGCACCGGGGTACTGCTTATATCTAGTACTGAGAAATTACTCAGAAGGACTTTCATATACCAAACCAACCATGATAATTAGTGTCATTGGCTTGTTAGTAAATATACCAGCAAACTATATCTTTATTTACGGGAAGTTTGGCATGCCAGCATACGGTGGTGCCGGCTGTGGTCTTGCTACAGCGCTAGTGTATTGGTCTATGTTTATCAGTATGCTTATCTATTGTTTTTATTCACAAGTTCTCAAAAAAGCCAACTTATTCAGTGCCTTTTATTGGCCTGTTGCCAAAGAAATTAAGGCTATTTTTAGTTTAGGTACTCCGATTGCATTATCTCTTTTATTTGAGGTGAGCCTTTTTGCCATTGTTGCCATTATCCTTGTACCGTTTGGCGCACAAGTTATAGCAAGTCACCAAGTAGCATTAAACTTTACTAGCTTAGTGTTTATGGTGCCGCTTAGTATTGCTATGGCAACCACAATTAAAGTCGGTTTTGCTATTGGTAATAATAATTTAAAGCAAGCAAGAGATTATACCCGTTATTCGATTATTCTTGGCTTATTACTCGCTTGTTTGACTGCTTTCATTACTGTTGTTTTTAGAGAGCAAATTGCTGGAATATACAGTACCGAGCTTCCCGTCATTGAATTAGCGGCAAGTTTAATGCTTCTGGCCGCTGTATATCAATTTTCAGACACTATCCAAGTTGTTTCTGCCGGTGCTTTACGGGGTTATAAAGACACTAAATCGATTCTTTACATTACTTTTGTATCTTATTGGCTAGTGGGTTTAACTGTTGGCTTAATCCTTGGTATCACCGACTGGATTGTACCGAGCATGGGTGCGTACGGCTTTTGGATTGGTTTTATTGTTGGCTTAACGACTGCGGCAGTATTACTGGCGTGGCGTTTATCTGTGATACAAAAAAGACTTCAACAGTCTATATCCTTGCCTAATGAAGTAAATTCCGTCAATTAAATAACCAATCACATCAACAACTCGTTGAATATTCGATCATGTTGTTTATTTAACAAGCAAACAATAATGATTTCAAAGGAATTGCTTAAAACAGCTTGCAAGGCGGTTAACCAAAAGCTAACATAGCGCTCGTTGACTAAATCAACATCTGCGCGGTTAGCTCAGTGGTAGAGTCCTCGCCTGACTTGCGAGTTGTCAAGTGTTCGAATCACTTACCGCGCACCATATTAAATAAAAAAGCCGACTTATTATAAGTCGGCTTTTTTATTGCCTGTGACACTCCCTGAAAAACCTCAGCTTAAGCAATCAATTAATCCATTGGGTATTATTAACCAAACTGCTATAATCTGCGCCGCCAATTTCAACCGAGAAGTACCACTCATGACTGCAACATTATCTTCAGCTACAAATGAACTCACTAGCGTGCAAAAAACTCAATTTATCAAGTTAGAGAAAAAACTCAGACGTCACGTGGGTCAGGCTATCGCGCAATATAATATGATTGAAGACGGTGATAAGGTAATGGTTTGTCTATCCGGCGGCAAAGACAGTTACGCCCTGCTTAGTATTTTAATGTTACTAAAAGAGTCTGCACCGATTCACTTTGATCTTGTTGCTGTTAATTTAGATCAAAAGCAGCCTGGTTTTCCTGAGCATATTTTACCAGAATATTTAGACAAGCTTGGCGTTGAATACCACATTGTTGAAGAAAACACTTATGGCATAGTAAAAGAAAAGGTACCTGAGGGAAAAACGACTTGTAGTTTATGCTCACGCTTACGCAGAGCTGTTCTATATAAAACGGCTAAAGCAATTGGCGCTACTAAAGTTGCACTTGGTCACCATCGCGACGACATGATTGAAACCCTAATGCTTAATATGTTTTACGGCGGAAAAATGAAGGCGATGCCGGCAAAACTTGTTTCAGATAATGGCGAGCATGTGGTCATTCGCCCGTTAGCCTTTTGTAAAGAAAGTGAGCTTATTCAGTACAGCGAGTTAAAGCGCTTTCCTATTATTCCCTGCAATTTATGTGGCTCGCAACCTAATATGCAAAGACAAAACATAAAACGCATGTTGAACGATTGGCATGAGCAGTTTCCAGGTCGTATTGAGTCAATGTTTACTGCTATGCAAAATGTCGTACCTTCTCATTTGTGTGACAGTGAATTATTCGATTTTGCCAATATTGATAGTACTTCAGGGGTGATTAATGGTGGCGATACAGCATTTGATCCAGTATCAGTTGACGCACCAAACACCAACACAAATCAAGACTACCAAAACTCAGCGCAACAACTTAACGTGGTTGAAGTAAAGTAAGCTTACAAAAGCTAATAAGCTATATAACCCGAACTGAGATTAAATATAATAAAAAACGGCTAATGTTTTATACATTAGCCGTTTTTATTTGTGCGGTAAAAGATCAACAGACTTTAGATTTAACCTGCTTAATCAGCAGCAGCGGTATTGTTACTTTGACTAACAAAAAATCGCTGATTGTGGCGCAGCATATTAGTAATATCTAACACATAGTGCGCTCCTCTTTCTGAATAGGGCAACAAGCCTGTTGCTAGTATCTCAGCTGATAACGGTTGATCTTGTGCTCTTAGTTCGCTGCGAATGGTTCTAAAAACATGATAAGCATTATGCTTATTTATATTATTAAAATAGCCAGCCACCGCTGAGTCAACACTTTGAAAAGCGGCAACTTCATGCTTAGCCCCAGTGTTACGCCCGCCAGGAACCATACCGCACCCTTGTCGATAGCACCATATGCCAAAGAAGTTTAAACCAATTTTGGCAAAACGAGAGGTGCCCCAGGCAGATTCATTGGCTGCTTGAACTAGAACCAGTGATGTTGGAATAATATCAACACGCATCAATAAATCATTAAGCTGTTGCAACGTGGAGCTATTTTGATTGATTCGATAAGCCTTAATGAATGGCTGTAAAGATATTTGCTCTGCTTCTGTTAACCCAAGCCCAAGTGAGACTTGTTCATGCCAAAACTCTAGTTGAGCGCGTTGTTGTGCTAATTCGGTGTTTTTAGCATCGACTGCGGGCCTGATATATTCAAAAAACATACGCTTTTTAGTCGGAATATCGTATATCGCAGCAAAGTCTGGCAACTCTACTTGATGTAATGGTTGCTCAACAACCTTAACCTCTTCAACAACCGGAGGCAGCACTTCCGCTTCTACAACAACTTCTGCTTTAACCGGTGCTGAAACAACGATTAAAGGTTTAGGAGCCAAAAAGGTAAAAGGTGCCAGTACAGCAACAACTAGCGCCGTAGATAATACCAATCTAAGAAACAAATTTGGTTTCATAAAAAATCCTTATTTATGATTAAATTAAGCAGAAAAAGTATCATCTGAGCCATTGTGCTCAGAATCGTTACTTGACGAGTTAGTTAGTGTGCTATTTTTTTCATGCTCATCAACATAAATACCATAAACATCTCGGTATAACACACCTTTTACGTTGTAATACCAAGGCGCGAGATAAGATAAACCGTACAAAAAAACCATAATGGCCAAAGGCGCTAAACTCGAGGTCATTAACAAGGCCATAGGGAAAATAAGGAAAATAAGTGACATAAATAAGATGATGAAGATACTTAACAAAGCCACAATTTTAAAACGTAACGCTTTAATTGATAATACAATAGCCTGCACAGGCGAGAGCTTTTTCTCAACAACCAGAGGCACCGTTAACGATAACATCACCGCTAATAATATCCCCGGAATGATCAATAACTCAAAACCTATGCTAATTAATACTGATGTTAATAGTGCAGTTAGCGCAACCCAACTACCTCGACTTAAAAAAGAAAACACCATATTTGCTTGGGTCGGCTTATTTATCGCATGGTAAACGCCCATCATTTCAACACCCGCAATAAATGGCCACACAGCAATAGTCACAATAATGTTAATCATCTGTAGTGCTTGACCATTGCCTTCTTGAGCTTCTTTAAAAACCTGCTCAATACCACCAAAGAAGTCACTCGCGATATAGGACACCATCATGCCAAAAATTAAAACAAAGAAAATACCGAGGTTGATCGATATTCTAGATTTTAACGTTAGCTGCCAGGCTTCTGTTAAAACGGCTTTTACATCTACAGTATAATCACCGTTAGCAGCACTCTCGATGCTACCGCCAATTGATTTTTTCATATTCTGTTCTGGCAAAGTTAACCCTTTAAAATTCAATATTGCTATACTTGCGGTCTATTATACTGGAAAAACTAACTCAAATCACTGAGTAGCAACTGAATCGCTAGTATCAATAAAACCACACCCATCACTCTATCTAGGATGTAACCTTTACGCTGCAAAACAAAGCGAACACGCTCTTGCGTTAACATGAAAGATAAGAAGCAAAACCATACCCCTGTCGCAAAGACCAAATAAGCACCATAGGCAATTTTAATACTGAGTAAGGTTTCTGGCGCTATGACTACAGAAAATAAGCTAACAAAAAACAAGGTGGCTTTAACATTTAAACCATTGATTAAAAAACCGGTAAAAAATGCTTTTTTCGCTGAAGGGTAATTAGCTACTGGGACTGAAGATGAAGCTCCAGCTGTTTTACTGCCACTTTTATTGTTTGAGTTTTCTTGTTCATTTTCGTTAACCGGCTTTTTCGCTCTAAGGCAATGCCATGCGATATAACAAAAATAGCTCGCCGCAATGTATTTTAGCGCAGTAAATAAACGTTCATCACTGGCAATAAGTAGCCCTATTCCGACCAGTGAATAGGTAACATGCAAAATAATACCCGTGGCAATACCAAGGCTAGTATAAATAGCAATACGTCGATTATAGCTAATGCTTTGTTTTAAAATTAGCGCGAAATCAGGTCCGGGGCTTGCTACAGCAAAAAAATGTACCATAGCAATCAATAGAAATTGTTCAAGAGCAGGCATATTACAAGGTTTTAGAGTTCAAAAGAGCTGTATTTTACCTGATAAAATTAAGAAAGCGACTTCAACCTAAAAGTGTCTTATTCGCAACTGTAAGCATTTATACCCGTTACCATTCAATATGCATGTTTCAGAGCGGTTGAGCGATTTCAATTCAAGGCGCATTGATGAAGGAATGGTAACGGATATAACTACTAAACCTCATTATTACCTGCTCAGTTTGCTGATTGCTGGACCAAGATACTGCGATAAAATGCCCAAAGCTCTTCAAAGCCGTTAAATCGATATTCTTTACCGTGGTAACTTGTCTTCATACCCTAGCCTCTCTTTATTCATTTTTGAACAACCAGTGTATAAGTTTTGTTCAACCTAAAGAGTTAACAGAGTGTAATTTAACGTTTAAAAGCGTTGTGGCGCTGCTATCAAAGCATATTTATTTTAGCGGGTGATTTAGCTGAATATTTTGTAATACCGTTTGGAAAAAGCTACTGCCTTTTTGATGCGCTAAAGCAATATTGTTTTCTGGGATCTGCTCTGGATTTTTATAGACTTTTAACACTTTCTCCATGCTGGCTTCTCGAATAATATGGAGCATCGGATAAGGTGAACGGTTAGTAAAGTTGCTGGCATCATCAAAATCCTCATCAGCAAAGCAGTACTCTGGGTGCATAGTGGCGAGTTGAAATATCCCTTCAAAGCCAGATTCAATGAGTAAGTCGTTGCCATAGTCAACTAAGTCTAAATATCGCTCAAAAGCACGAAAACCATCGGAATAAATAAGCAAACTGGTTTCTAATTGCGCGTTTTCTTTTAAAAAATGGCATTGCGCTATCAACTCCTCTAAGGCTTTCTTAACTTGCGTCTGCTGGGATACATGATAATGAATGGTGTTATTAACAAACTCTTTTTTAGCGAATGGACAAAAGTTTAATTCAATAATAATTTCATCAAGCCACTGTTTAGTAGCCTCAATGTAAGGTGCGTCTGAATGCTGATTCATGTTTATGCTGCTTTAGGTTTATGGGTTAGACTGTTGAAGTTGCCACATTTTACTATATTGTCCTGACAGTGCCAGTAACTCTTGGTGGCTACCTTGCTCAACAATTTCGCCTTGATTCATAACGATAATGTTATCACTATCAACGATGGTTGATAGTCGGTGGGCAATGACAACGCTAGTACGATTTTTTGCCACTTCATTGATGGCCTTCAAAATGGCTTGCTCTGATTGACTATCAAGTGAAGACGTTGCTTCATCAAAAATTAAAATGGCAGGATCTTTTAAAATAGTTCGGGCTATGGCAACCCTTTGCTTCTCACCACCAGAGAGTTTTAAGCCTCGCTCACCAACCATGGTTTGCTCCCCTTTAGGTAAGCTGGCAATAAATTCAGTTAAATGCGCCATTTCTATCGCTTTTCTTACTTGTGCATCGCTAGCATTTGGATTGCCATACTGCACATTGGCAAATAAGGTATCATTAAATAACACGGTATCTTGTGGCACGATACCAATATGTTTTCTCAAAGATTTTTGACTTACCTGTTTAATATCTTGGTTATCAATGGTGATGTTACCTTGAACGGTATCGTAAAAGCGAAAAAGTAATTTTACTAAGGTTGATTTACCCGAACCACTTTGACCGACAACGGCTACCTTTTGCCCAGAGTTAACGGTAAACGAAATGTTTTTTAGTATGCTGCGTTCTTTTTGGTAGGAAAAACAAACCTTATTAAGTGCAATTTCACCGGCAGATATTTTTAGCTCGCCTGCTTGTTCGATATCTTCAACCTTTGGCTTTCTATCGAGTAAACCAAACATATTTTCTATATTGGCTAAAGAGCCTTTAATTTCACGATAAACAAAACCTAAAAAGTTTAATGGCATAAATAATTGCATCATAAAGGCATTAATTAGGACAAAATCACCTAAGGTCATATTACCTGTCTCTTATACACATCTCCGAGCCCACG
>OJDU01000105.1_pt1 | contig 20480 bp, 21 predicted proteins | sample 1592771 | NCBI WGS metagenome assembly OJDU01 (sample SAMN05416864, study PRJEB24817) | seawater metagenome | isolation source: Sea water | place: Canada:Atlantic | collected 2013-11 | reverse complement strand
AACAAGTTAGTTTGAACAACGTGGCGCCAACAATGACCCCTAACGGAAATCTAACTGTAGACACAGATGGTTCAACAAGTGTGTTAACTACTTTAACAGCTGTTAATGGTGCTAACTCAAACAACCCTAACACTGGTTTGCAAATGAACTGGTTTATAGATTCTCAAACAGGAGACAACTCTGGAGCTATAGATTACTTTAGTTTAAATTTTTCAAACACAGATAGAATATCTACATGTGATTTATTAAATGACAATGTAGGTTTACTTGTTCCAGATATTTACACCGTAACTATAAAAGCAGAAGACGCTGGCGGTGAGGACGACCAAGTAATAGTTAGAGTTAATAACTCTGTAAGAATAAACTATGTTAGACAATATAGCTTCACAGTAGGTCTAAATACTTACACTTTTACAGTGATAAGCGCAACAGATTCAACAGATTCAAACAGGACTGGTTACTACTCTTATTTAGATTCTTGGGGTAGTTTAGCATTTGGTGGCTTTACAATAGATATAGATTATACTAACAGCGCTAAGTCAGGATGTCCTACTTCGCCTAATAAATGGATATTTAAACTAGGTGAAGGATCTTCTATAAACCAAGCTGTAGATTGTTTACTTCCAGGTACAACATTGGCACCTGGGTTTATCAACATAGATGTAAGCGGCTACTCTTTTACTATAGTGTAATAAGAAATAAAAACAAGTAATAATTATATGGGAGCAGTAATAGAAGTAAAATATTTTAACACTTTCTTGTTGAGAAAAACAAACGAAGTAATAACAGGCACAGACCAAACACCTGCTTGGAATGGTTCTTTTGGCGTCCCTTCTTCTGTCAATGGTAGCTACCCCGTAATTCCAAGTGGTGATATTTCTGATACTGATAACAATTGGGTGATAGAAGAATCAAGAATAAGAGGTGGTTATAATAACACTAATGTTGATTATGGAGTTAGAGCTTATATATCAGAAGATGAACCTGATGGCTTTCGAAGATCAAACTCTTTAATATACTCAGGTATATTCAACTCTAGAACAGGTGTTAACGATACGAACGTTTTTTCTGTAGCTGAAGAAATAACTAAATCAGCTGATCCAGTAAATGGTAGTATTCAAAAACTTTACGCTGAAGACACTAATTTAATAATATTTCAAGAAGCTAAAGTATCTAGAGCTTTAATAGATAAAGACGCTATATATACTGCTGAAGGAGGTGGCTCTGTTACTAATGTTAATACAACTATTGGAACAATTCAGCCATACGCTGGAGAGTTTGGAATAAGTAAAGACCCCGGAAGTTTTGCTGTCTATGGTTATAGAAAATACTTTACAGATAGAGATAGAAACGCTGTGCTTAGACTCTCTATGGACGGTTTAACCGAAATATCAAACTATGGCATGAGCGATTACTTTAGAGATGAGTTTTCGTATATAGATATTAATAATGTTTCTGGAAACGTAGTTGGTGGATGGGACACTTACAACAAGCAATTTGTATTATCAACACAGTTGAGTTTAATATATAACTCTGAATACTACAACACGCTTTCTTTTGACGAAGGCGTTAGAGGTTTTACAAGTTTTTATTCTTATAAACCCGATCAACTATTTAGTGTTAAAGGATCGTTTTACAGTATTAAAGACGGTAAGATATGGAAACACAATCAGTATAATAAGAAAAACAACGACCCCGTGCCTAGAGGTAGTTTCTATGATGATTTAACATATGATAAAACTAAAAGCTACGTTGAGTTCGTTTTTAACCCTAATGTTAGCATGTCTAAAGTATTTAAAACAATTAACTACGAAGGTAGTAATGGTTGGCAAGTTGACTCTTTCGTGTCAAGTGAAGTAGGTTACGACGAGTTTTCTCCTAACATATATAATGACAGCGCTTCTTTTGTTTATAGTTACGACGAAGGATCTTACGTAGATCAAGGCGTTACTAAAAGAGCGGGTTTCAATAGGAAAGAAAATAAATACTGTGCTAACTTAATAAACAACACTGCTGTTAGAGCCGGTGAAATTGTTTTTGGCAGTAGTATTTCAGGTATAAAAGGTTTTTTCTGTACTGTAACAGTGTCTACAGATGCTACTACTAACCCAGGTGGATTGAAAGAACTATTTGCGGTTTCATCTAACTACGTAGAATCATCTTATTAATGAAAGAAAAATCTTTAAGTGTTAACTTATTTAGAGACAAAGTAATGTCTTTAGAACAGCGGTTATTAAATTCCGAAGACCCTCTAGTGGTAAAAGGTAATTCTGATACTTTTCCATTAACACACTCCTTCTCTGACGGTGTTTATATTAGAGAAATGTCTATGCTAGAAGGTGGAATAGTTATAGGTAAGATACACAATAGAAGCCACACGTGGTTTCTAATGAAAGGTAAGTTAAAAATAGCGAATGAAGATGGCGTTGTAACTTACTCAGCTCCTACATATGTCAATGCTGTTTCTGGGGCAAAGAGAGTTATAATTGCTTTAGAGGATTCGGTGTTTGTTAATGTTCATCCAAATCCAGATAACATAACAAATATAGATGAGTTAGAAAGAATACTAACTTGCGAAACATACACACAATACAAACAATTAAAAGAATAGCTTATGTCAATGGTAACAGCCGGTTTAATATCTGGCGGATTAAGTATAGTTTCTGGTATCTTCGGAGCATCAGCAGCTAATAAAAGAAGGCAACAGGCGGCACACGCTAAAAGAGTTGCTACTAGAAAATTAGCAGCACTAGAGAATAGTAGACAAGAAGTTACAAACCCTTATGCTAACTCTAAAGATCTAAGCTCTACTATGTCAAACCCATATGCACAGCTAGGAGTTGCTACACAGGCAGCTGAGATGCAAGCTGAAGAAGCTGATATATCATTAGCTAATACACTAGATACAATTAAAGCTACAGGTGCAAGTGCAGGTGGCGCAACGGCTTTAGCTCAAGCAGCTTTACAGTCTAAAAAAGGTGTTTCAGCTAATATAGAACAACAGGAAGCAGCTAATGAGAGATTAAAAGCTCAAGGTGAACAGAACCTACAGCAGAGAAAAACAGCTGAACAGCAAAGGATGCAAAATGTTGATGCTCAAGGTAATATATTTACCTTCAACGCAACTGAAAAAAGAGAAACAGCTGCTATAAATAGAACAGCTAGTCAAATAGATAATGCTTATGCCGCTGAGGTTCAAGCAGGTGCAGACGTTAATAACGCAATAACAGGAGCCGTGGGAGGCGTTATAAGTACTGTTGGATCAATGTATGATGCAGGTGCTTTTAACCCTACTCCTACAACGCCTTCTACAACACCTTCTATAGCGTCGGGTGGAAATCCATTTTCTTCTATGTTTGATACATCTTTAATTGGAACAGGAATTCAAGCCCCTAACTTACCAACAAAAACGACCTTCTAATAATATGAGTTACGAAAACCCAAGAGCAGTAATAGACACGCAGTCAGCGCAAGGCTTACAGCAGCTTCAAAATACAATAGCCGGCACGTTTGCGGGAGTTGCTAAAAGCTATAAAGCAGATCAAAAAGAAAAAAGAGATAAGCTAAATGCAAACGCCAAGAGAATTGACGGGATAAAAGCTAAAAATCAAGAGTACGAAGACAACATAAGAAACAAAATGTATGAGTTTGGATCTGAAAACCCAAGCTTAAACCATGAAGCTTGGCTAGCTGCTGTAGACCGTATTAATGAAATAAAAAACACAATTGACTTAGGTAATGAAAAACCTGAGGTAGTGACAAGACTTAGGCAAGAGCTTTCAGCGATATCTGCTCTTCCAACACTAGGTAGAGCTTTACTAACAGATATGTCAGAAGGAATTATTGGTCTTAAAGGGTTTATTGAAAACACAGGTGACGAAGGTGGATTAGATAGGTATGGTAATCCTGATATTGTAGAAGACTTGAAAACTTGGGAGAATACAGCTAAAGGAAGTAGAAAACAAGTAGTAGAATCGGATGGCAATGGTGGATGGCGGATGTATTTAGACATAAACGGCAGAAGATACACTAGAGAGCAGTTAGCTAATGTGCAGAACAATGATAGTGGTATAGTTTCTATAGTTCCAAATCAATCAGACAATTTTGCTGTTTACAGTAATCTTGTTAGAGAAATAGACCCAAACACCAAAAAACCTGTTTTTAAACCAGGGGTTTTAGGAAAAATACAAACAGAACAAAGAACTGACGAGAAAGGTAATAAGTTTCTTGTGGAGGTTCAAAAAGTTAACAAAGACTTTTCAAAAAATCTTGCTAAAAGTCAAATTAAAGCAGGTATAGCGGGTATGAGTCAAAGCGAAAAAGCTGTTTATTGGAACAATATTCTTGCTGAGAAAACTGCAAACAACGAACTTAAAGGAGATGTAATGACTGCTGAGAGTTTTGAAGATCCAAAAATGTTGGAAAAATTTAATAAAGCATACACCGACAAATGGTTTAAAGCTAATATAGGTGAAGAAGTTATAATAAGTTCTAAAAAAATTGAGGTAGATGAACCAAATCAATCTGAAATAAAAAGAGCAGAGGCTAAAGCTTCTTACGAAAAAAGAGTTGCTGTAGTAGATAATTACAAAGACGACTTATCGTTTAACCCATACATTACAAATGAATCATTTAACAAGATAAAATCATTTGCTGGCCAACTGTCAATAGGGCTTGCAGACGCTATTGAACCTCAAATAGAAGAAAAAAATGGAAAAGAAAAAGTCAAAGGGTTTACTGTTAAATTTTTAGACGGAAAAGGATCTGCTTTAGTAACACCAGGCATGTCAAATAAGAAGGTTAGAGAAATACTTAAAAGAGCTATGATTGGTGGGCAATATTTTTACGAAAAAGAACCTAACGATAAACCTGTTAGAACATGGACACCATAGATTAATGAATAACAATATTTAAAAAGCCAGTATGTATAAATACAAATTATCAAACGGGGAAATAGTTTTAGTTGAAGACAAGAATATAGAAGCTTTTAAAAGCTCAAAAGACTTTGAAGGAGCCGTTTTATTAGAGGGACCAGCAAAGACAGAAGCTGTTGCAACGGAAACTGCACCTGTAACAGCAGAAAATCAAGCAGTAGATACGGGTTTAGCTTCGGAAGTTACTTCTTCGGGGTCTCAAAGTCCTGATCCTAAAAAACCAGACTATGCTTCTCAGATAAGAAACAGTGAGTTTTTTAAAGGAAATGTTCCATATAAAGGGTCTGAGCAAGAAAAAACAGACAAAGAAAACGATAAAAAAGACTCTAGTGCTACTATTGACGAATTGTTAAAAACACTTGATGGTGTAAGCTATAAGAAAGAAAGTGGTAAATTCGAGACTGACAACTCAGTCGGTGTGGATGTGTTTCAAAAGGAAGAAGAGCAAGCTGTACCTATTTTCAGCGAAATGTTTAAGGGTAGTGGCATTAACTTCGAACAAACATCTACGGTGGGATTAAATCCTTTTACGGGTATGCCTAACGTTAACCTAGACGCTATGACAGTTTCTATAGGTGAGAAAGGTAGTTCTAGTTATAAATCTATAGATATACCTTTAGAGGTTGAAGGTGGAGTTGCTGAAAAAAATCTAACTGACTTAAAAAACTTTATAAAAGAAAATAAAGATAAGATAAACACTTATGACTGGAGCAGAAACAATAGGCAAGCTGAGAAAGCTTATGATGCTTGGGAAGATTCTAATACAAGCATAAAACAAGGTGAAGAAGTTATTAAGCAAGAAACTTTAAACAACCCAAACTATTTCGAGATAATAGATAAAGCTAACGAGCCTAAGACATCAGCTGAAAAATACGCCAGCGCTCGCGCTATGTATGCTCAAGGTGCGGGTGAGACCTATAGCCAACTATCAGCTAGAGACGCTTTACAAGATAAATTAAACGCCGCTAAGGCTATAATAAGTAAAAAGAACCCAGGAATATCTAGTGATGAACTAGATAAAGCAGCTAGAGACGTTGTACGCCAGCAAGATTATCAACAAAAACTAGCTGAGCTAAAATTGAAGGAAAGAGACTTAGCTGTAAAAAGAGGTGAGATAAGCGCTAGTGTAATGTACGCTGGGGGAGTTGCTTCTAAAAATAAGAAAACTGAAAACTTCAACAAAAATTTAGACATAACTAACACAATAATAAGCCAAACTCGTTCAACTGATAGTGACACTGAGTTTCTTTTTGAAAACGTTAAAAAAGCTTATAGCAAAAACGGGGATGGAATTGTTGTAAACCCTTCTAATCAAAACAAAGTATTAAATATAGCGAAAAAGCTAGGTTTAAATCTTGACATGTCAGATAAGTCTCAAGTACAGCTAAAGAATGGGAACATTATATCTAGTAATTATTACAAAATAATGCAAGCTAGTAGAGATGCTTCTATAGCAGGTAGCTTGTTGATAAACGATAGATTAAAGGAACAAAGCGACCTAGCTTCCGCTATAGGAGATGATGACTTATCTTTAATAGCAGCCGGTAAAAACTACAACATGTGGGACCAAGCAGCTAACTCAGTTCTTTTAGGCGCCGGTGACTTAGTGGTAGGTGCTGGAAGAATAGTTGCAGAAGTTAATCCTTTTACGTTAATCGAAAGAATTGAAGATGCTGTAAGTGGTGATTTTGAAGGTGCTTTTTCTCCAAAATTTGAGAGGCTTGGTGCTAAGTGGACTGAGTTTTCAAACAAAGATAGGGAAACGTACGCAAGAAGTGTAAGCTTTGATGATGCTTTTAAAAGTGGTAGTAGTTTTATGCAATTTGCTTTACAAGAAACCGCTACGCAGATACCAATTATAGCAGCTATAGTAGCTTCTGGCGGAACAGCTGCTCCATGGGTGATTGGAGCTTCTACCATGGGTAGTAAAATGAATGAGTTAGGTTTCGAAAACATTAACCTAGCGGATGGAGAAAAATATAGTAATAGTGATATTTGGTTAAAATCTCTTGGTTATGGAGTGTTAGAAGGTTCTTTATCCGCTGTCTCAGGGACTAGAGTATTGCGAAATGCAAAAACAAGATTTATTAGTGGTGGTAAAGAAGCTGCTGAAACCCTTTTAGAAAACAGTGCTAAAACATGGGGTATAGAACAAGGTAAAGGATTTGGAGCTGATGTTATTTTAGAATCCGGAGCAGAAGCTCTTACTACTGGCGGCCAGAACTTAATAGACGGTAAACCTTTTACTGAAAATATGGCGCATGCCGCTTTTAGTGGTTTTGGTATGTCAACGTTAATGGGTGGAGTTCCTTATTTTAGAGGTTTATACTACTCTAGTATGTCTAATTACGCTGCTCTTAGTGATATTAGAAGTATACAGTCTGATATCGATGCTTTATCTAAACAATGGGCAACAGCTCAAACGGAAGGTGAAATGAAGATCATCGAAGAATCTATGTCTGACAGTTTTACTAAGCTAAACGAAGCTGTAGCTAAACAAGAATCTTTAATAAACAATAACTTAACGTCTGGAGGAGCGGAGAAAATTGTTGAAATAACAAGCAGTTTAGCTACTTTGCAGAACAAAGCTAAAGCTATATTTGAGTCTAAGGATCTATCTACTGAAGAAAAGAACGCTCAGATAAAACCTTTACTCGCTAAATTCGACGAGCTTAAATCACACAGAGACAAAGCTTTAAGTCACTCATCTCTATTAAAAAACGAAACAGAGTTCAATGCGTTTAAAGCTCTAGAGCCTTTTAAGTACGATCAGTACGTAGATCAAGCAACTCAAGAACTAACCAGTGAAAGAAATGGTAAAGAACCAAGTGACTTAGACGTAGACAACAGAGCTTACGACTTGTATTTCGGAGACATTGTTAGAGCAGAAAACGCTAAGTTAGGTAGAAAAAACTCTGGAGTATTCAAGAGCTTTAAATCTTTTGAAACCGTTGATGAAGCCATAGCTGATCTAGATAATGTAAAAGATTTATCACCAGAAGCTAAAGCTGAAATAATAATAGGTTTAAAAAATGGTAACGACGGGTATGCTAATAAATCTACAGGAACTCAAGTTGCTGTTGTTGAGAGCCAGGTAGCAAACCAAAGAAAATATACAAAAGTACATGAAATTGGTCATAAAGCTTTTTGGAATTTACTAGGCAATAACGAGAACAACGCTGCTTTCAAACAAGTTAGTGATCAAATATTATCAACACTAAAGAAGACTGATAAGAAAGTATACGAAAATCTTTTAAAAGACGGTGTAGACGACGAATCTGGTAACATAATGCCAACTGAAGTTATATCTAGGTTTCTAGAATATGTTAGTGAAGGTAAGGTCACTAACGTTCAAAAAGCAAAAGGTATATCTGGTCTTTTCGGTGTTATGATTCAAAAACAATTTAGCAAAGACTACAATTTTGATTTTAGAGGAGAGCAAGATATATATAACTTTGTTGTTGGTGTAGGTAAAAAAATAAAAGATGGGACTCTTACAATGGCTGATATTAAAAAAGCCAAGAAAGGGGATTTAATAAAAAGCGTTACAAAAGACTCCGGTGAAACCGTTTCAAAAGAATCAAGCACATCTTTTAGTAAAGCCAATAAAGAACTTGGTGATGAAATAAAAGCTCTAGTGCCAGAAGGAACTAGCAAAAGTAGATACGATAACCAAGTTATTGGTAATGTATACGAAAAACTAGTTTTTGGCACAACGCTAGACGGTTTAATTAACGGCCAGCTTAACAAATACGGTGTTGTTGGTGACAATGTTTATGGTAAACCTAAAGACTTATTCTTAGAAGACGTTAAAGCTCAGTTATATGAAAAGAGTTTAATGAGATTTAATCCTGAGACAAACGATGACTTAGGTGGTTTTGTTGTAAATGAACTTATAAAGTATAGAATTGGTGATGTAGTTAACAGATATAAAAAAGAAGCTGGTGTAGAAGGTAAAAGTTTAGATGTAGCTGCTGGTGAAGTAGGCTCTGTTCAAGAAGTTGCTGATGAATCAATGAGTATTGAAGATCAAATCGATTTAGACGCTACGCAAGCAAGATCTGAAACTAGATTAACTAAAGCCACTAAGATAATGTCTAAAGAGCAGTACGATAAAGCTGCTAAGATGGTCGAAGAGAAACTTAAAGACATCGACCCTAAGAAACTAAGTTACAAGAAAATTGGTGGCTTAGCAACAGATGTTTTATCTGAAATTACAGACGTACCTGCTGGTAAAATATTAGACTCTACTAAGAATCTTTCTAAAGAGGAAACTTCTAGAGGAGCTATGTTTATTGAGAAGAATATCGATTACATTAGAAAAACTTTACCAAAAGGAGCGGTTCAAGAAGCTGCTACTGAAAAGCTAATGGGTACAGCCACTGGTGTAGCTAATAGTATTCTTAAAAGACTGTACGATAAAAACCCTAGAATTAAAAAAGGAGCAGGGTTATCACCTTGGTCTATAAAGCCAGGTTTAACTAATCAAGATGTATTAGACGCTATAGGAAGACCTAAGAGAGAGGACGGTAGAAAAATACAAATAAACCCTAGATCACCTGAGGGTCAGGTGATTAAAGGTATATTGAATTTAGTAGATAGAAACATTGCTAACGAACTAGCTAGAACTGTTGAAAGCGATTTAACTCTTGAGCAAAAACAAGATATTGCTGCTGGTAAAAGTGATGTAATGTTTAGCAAGAACGTTGATGGTTTTGACCCGACGTATAACATAGCTTTTTCACAAGTAGTAAACATAGACATCAACAAAACATATGGCGATGAAAAGAACTGGTACAGTTTAGATGTTATGGCTGACGATTGGCCAGAGACAGAGGCTAGGTTTTTGAGCGACTATGAAAAGTTTATTAAAGAAACAGAGATAAATGGTTTCCGACCAAACTTTTTTATATCAAGCAAAAACACCCTTAACCCAAACAGTAAGAAAGGGGATCCATTTTTCAAGGAAGCACATAAAAGAAGAGAAGCTACAAGAGCAAAAATAGCAGCCATAAACAAGAGAAATAAAGTCGATAGAATAGGTTTTAACTCTCCACCTAATATATTTGGTAAGACAGTTAACGCTATACTAAATAACCTAGGTAATAATAAAATAACAAAAGCAAACACCAAGTACGGTAAAGTCTTTGATGACACATGGAAGAAAATATCTGAAATAGCTAGAAAAGATCCTGCTATGATTCCTTTCTTTTTACATTTTATAGAAACAGCAGGTGATACTAGTCATTTTCACAGGTTAGGCGCTAAGTTTATAGCTTATGACAAAAACCCTGAGAGAGTTGTTAGACAGTTCGTTAAAAATGGAAAGAAAGTTTCTTACGACATTTATTTTGAGTACGAACACGCTGTTCAATCTCACATAGCTGCTAAAATATTACTTAACGCTGCTTTTGATAAAAGCGTTGATTTTGCAGAAGTATTAAAAGATATAAAGCAAAACTACAAGCTTGTAGCTCTTTCCGTAAAAGACGCTAAAAAGCTAAACAAGGCTGGTTACGCTCTTAAAATGCCTAAAGGCTGGGAGCATTGGTGGCAAAGATATTTTAATAAAGAAGTTGCAGCTATAGACGATGGTATAAATCCAGAAAGCTTAGCAGGGATAGATGAAGATTTCGACCAACTATTACAAAAAGGTTTAAAACGTGACGGTAGTTCATTTAGTAAGTCTTTAAACTTAGACAAAGAGTTTAACGATATCATTGAAAACAAAACAGGTATAGAGTCTTACAAGAACTACAAAAAAGTTAAAGCTCAAGTAACAGGAGCTAGTAAAGGCAAGTTCAACTTCTTTATCGCTCCATCAGCAGAGGACTTTGTTGGGTTGTTATATAAGACTTTAGGTAAAGGTAAAATTGGAGACGCTCAAATGGCTTGGTATAAAGAGAACTTACTAGATCCATACGCTAGAGCTATGGAAAAAGTGTCTAGAGATAGAAACTTTATGGCTAGAAACTTTTTAGCTATAAAGAAAGAACTTAAGATCGTACCAAAGAACTTGAAAAAGAAAATACCAGGAGAACCTTTTACTCAAGAGCAAGCTATTAGAGTTTATATCTGGAACAAGAAAGGATCTACTATTCCAGGAATATCTGAAAATGATAATATATACTTAACTAACTTTGTAGAAAACAACGAGAAGCTAAAGACGTTTGCGGATCAAGTAATATCTCTTAGTGGTATTGAAGATTATGCTAAACCAAGTGACTCTTGGGTTACTGGAACTATAACGACTGATATACTAGAAGCTTTAAATACTACTAAAAGAAAAAAATACCTAGAGCTTTGGCAGCAAAACGTAGACGAAATATTTTCTGAAAAGAATTTAAATAAGTTAGAAGCTGCTTACGGAGCAGATTACAGAAAAGCCTTGGAAAACATTTTAGGTAGAATGAAAACTGGTAGAAACAGAGCTTTTGGCGGTGATAGTTTAACAGGGAGATTTGTTGACTGGATGACAGGTGCAACTGGGGCTATTATGTTCTTTAACACTAGGTCAGCTATTTTACAGACTTTATCTTCCGTTAACTTTATAAACTTTGGTGATAACAATATATTTGCAGCTACTAAAGCTTTTGCTAATCAAAAACAATATTGGAGCGATTTTAAAATGTTGTTTAATTCTGAGTTTTTAGTAGAAAGACGTGATGGATTAAAGATTAATGTAAATGAAGCTGATATCGCTGACATCGCTAAAGAAAAAGGTGTTAGAGGTATAATAAATAAGTTGCTTAAGCTAGGTTTTACACCTACTCAACTAGCAGATAGTTTTGCTATTGCAACTGGTGGAGCTACTTTCTATAGAAATAGATTAAAAGCATTGATAAAAGACGGTATGGATCCTGTCGCTGCTGAAAAACAAGCGATGAGAGATTTTAGAGAGACAGCTGAAGAGTCCCAACAATCAAGTAGACCTGATAAAATTAGTGCTCAGCAAGCGGGTCCATTAGGTCGTACTATATTAGCTTTTGCGAATACACCATCACAATATGCACGTATAATTAAAAAAGCTGCTAGCGACATTAAGAATGGCCGAGGGGACTTGAAAACAAACATATCTAAGATCATGTACTACGCAGTTGCGCAGAACTTGATATTTAACACGTTGCAACAAGCATTTTTCGCAACTTTGTTCGATGAAGAAGAAGAATTAATTGATGATAAAACTATTAGCGTGGCTAACAGTATGGCTGATTCACTACTTAGAGGTATTGGTATATCTGGAGCTATAATATCTGTGGTTAAAAACACTGCTTTAAGATGGGTTAAAGAAGAAAAAAAATCAAACCCTAAATATGAAAATGCTATTCTTGAGTTAGTAAAGATATCGCCACCAGTATCGTCTAAAATTAACAAGCTAAGAGCTGTTGCTAGATCTTATTCTTGGGACAAGGACGAAATGAAAGAAGGTGGTTTGAGTATTGATAATCCAGCTGGTTTAGCTATAGGTAACGTTGTTTCAGCTACTACAAACATTCCTTTAGATAGAGTTATAAAAAAGATGCAAAACATAAAAGCAGCAAGTGATTCAGAAATAGAAACTTACAAAAGAATATTTTTACTAGCTGGTTGGTCTAAATGGGAGTTAGGTATTAAAGAGCCTAGTAAAAAGAAAAAGAAAAAGAAAAGTAAGAAAATATTTTATTAAAAAAAACAACAAACAACAAACAACAAAGTTAAAAAAAATGAGCAACAAAATTAGCGAAAACACAGAAGTTACATTAGACTTAAAAACAATAGCACTAGTGGTTGGATTTAGTGTGTCTATAGTAGGGTTGTATTTTACACTTAAGAAAGATATAGAATTAGCTAAAGAGCTACCTGCACCTGCTATAACTAGAACAGAGTATGACCTTAAAGATCAGCTAGTTAGAAAAACAATAATGAATACTCAAGAAAAGGTTGAAGAAAACAGCAAAAAGCTAGATAAAATAGATGAGAAATTGTATAAAATAATTCAAAGATAAACAAAATGAAAAAGACTTTAATCATATTAATTACAATGCTTTCTATTAGTTGCTACTCGCAGACATACTCTTTACTTGAGATTAATGCTAAGTGGAACCAAAAAAATAATTTAAAGCAAGATAAAATAGCTGGTATAAGAATTAACTTTGGATGGTTAGAAGACCAACCTAAAAAGATGCAAAGCAAGATTAGATCAGTACCTATTCTAGTTTTGTTTAGAGACGGTAAGCCAATTTATCAATGGGTGGCTGGAATTGATTTTAAACTTGAAGTAACAGAGGAAGATTTTGATAAAGTGTTTAATAAGCTAAATAAATAATAGATGAAATTAACTAAAAACTTTAACCTATCTGAATTTGAGTGTAATTGCGGTTGCTCAATGCCTGATTTCGTTAAGAAAAATGTAATTGAGTTAGCTGAAAACCTACAAGTACTTAGAGACGCTGTAGGTAAGCTAGATTTAACTAATGCTTATAGGTGTAAAGATCACAATGCAGATGTAGGCGGAGCTGTTAATTCTCAACATTTAAAAGGCAAGGCCGCTGATGTAAAGTCAAGTACGATGAGTCCTAGTGAGATAGCTGTCACTATAGATGACTTAATGAAAAATGAAAAATTTAAATTAGGTGGTGTTGGTATTTACAATACTTTCACACATGTAGATATAAGAGGATCAAGAGCTCGTTGGAGTAAAATAAATAAAAAGTAATATGGAGAAAAAAGGAATTGGGCCTCAAGGCTTAGGAGTACCAGGGCATAATGGTTTCTGGATTGGATCACCATTAAAGCAGAAATGTTGGCCAGGTTATAAGGCTGAAGGTAAAAAGAAATCACCAAGCGGTAAAAAAACTAAAGGTGGTAAAACTAAAATGGTTAACAACTGTGTAAAAAAATAATATGATAGAAAAAATAAAAAAAGAATGGAACTCGTTTTTATACTGGTTGATGTTCAAGAAGGAAAAAGGAACAAAATAAATAGGCGTACCATACCTAACGTTCCTAAATAAGAAAGGGCCCTCGTATTGAGGACCCTTTTTTTTATTTATGTGTATAGCATATTGAATTTTTTATACACATTGATTTTTATATGTATCAAAAAGTCATAACTTTTAGCCTTTAGCCATCACATGCTAAACAATCTTCATTCATTGCTTGCTGCGCAATATCTCCACGTAGAACACTTTCAGTTCGTGTGTAGTATAAAGTTTTAACACCGTTTTTCCAAGCTTCAAAATGCACTTTGTTTAACCACTTTGGCGTTGCTTCAGAAGGAAAAGCCAAGTTTAAACTAACAGATTGGTCAACATACCTTTGTCTTAATCCGGCTTGACTAACTAGCTCTAATTGATTAATTTCCTTAAATGTTTTAAAAACTTCCTTAGCAGGAATATCATGATCACCAATAAGGACATCGTCAAGCTCTTTAATATCTTGAACAGATCCTCCATCAGCTAAAATTTTATTCCATATATCACTAGTATTCAATCCATTATCTTCTAATACACTTTCAAGCGTAGGGTTTTTTCTTATGAAAGTTCCTTTAGCTGATTGCTCTGTAAACACGTTTGCAGCCCAAGGTTCTATTCCTGCCGAAACATTCCCACTAAGCTTGCTATTACTAACAGTGGGAGCAATAGCACGCAAGTGAGTATTACGCATACCAGTACCAACACACCACAAAGGCTCGCCATAAACCTCAGCAAGAGCCATTGATGCTCTTTCACTTTCGATTTTAATCTGCGAAAAGATCTTCCTAGTTTCAAACTGAGCCAGTAAACCTTCGAAAGGAATTCCCTTTTCTTGTAAGTACGTGTGCCATCCAAGTGCTCCCAAGCCCAATGCTCTCCCTTTTTGCGCAGATCGAATAGAGTTTTCGAATCCTCTAAGACCTTTGGCTCTTTGAATAAATTCCTCCATAACTCCATCAAGAAACCAGACAGCGTCATATATAAGATTAGTGTTTTTCCATTCTTCATACTTTGCTAAATTTAATGACGATAAGCAACATACAAAGCTATGTGACTCATCAGTGTGTAATGTTATTTCAGAACATATGTTTGTCATATGTACTTTTAATCCGTTTTGTTTATATGATTCTGGATTTGCCTTATTAACATTGCCTTTAAACATAATGTACGGCTCTCCAGTTGCTTTTCGTTTTCTAAGAAGTTTACTCCATCTATTTCTAGCATCCTTATCTCCTTGTTCAAGTCTCCGCATAAACTTATCACCAACAATTGCGCACTGATGTAGATTAAGCGACTGTCTGTTAACATCTCCTTTAGGCTCTCTAATTTCCAACCATTCCTCGAAATCGTTGTGTTCAATATTGATGTTAACGGAAGCAGCTCCTCTTCTGACGGATCCTTGATTGGTAGCGAGGATTGTGCTATCATAGATTTTGCAAAAAGGTACGACTCCATCTGATGTTCCATTTCCTGTAATTTTAGCGCCAGCGGGTCTTATTTGATTAATACCGATACCAACTCCACCGCCGTGCTTAGCGAGTAGCATCATCTCTAAATTCTTTTGTCCAATGTCCTGTATACTATCTGCTACGTCAATACCGAAACAGCTAATAGGCAGCCCACGGTCAGTACCAGTATTACTAAGTACAGGAGATGCCAAGCATAACCAACCATTCCAAATATAATTGAAAAAGGTTTCACCAAGCTCTGGCTTATATAACCTACGAGCAACTGTTTTAGCGACTCTCTGGTATGCTTCACGAGGCGTTTCTCCGTCGAATAAATATCCCCCGGATATTGTTTTCTTGTATACGTCTGTATCACCCCACGCAGGGTAATCTTCTCCTTTAATCCAGTTTTCATTCCAACTCATTTATGTTAAGTGATTTATCCAGGCTATTAACCCATTAATATTTAAGGCAACTAAGTTCCATTGCTTTCTTGACGCTGTTTGTACTACTACAAATATAAACCCTAGTATATACAACTCAGGCTGTATGGTCCATTGGGCAGCGATTAAAAAACCACTACCCATGTAACCTATTCTACTCGATAATCTTTCCGTTGGGCTCAGCTTTTTTTGCCTTACCAGCTTCTTCAACCATTTTTTCTTTAAGCTTTTCAATCGCTCCGTCATACTCTTTAAAATGTTTAATTGTTTCTAATGTGCCTACTGATAGGTCTTTTAAGTATGCGTTTTCATCCAGCAACTGTTGTACTACTCTTACTAATGCTTCTACTTTTTTCTCTAATAAATCTGTTCTACTACTCTTCATTCCTTTCATATAATTGTTCCCATATTTCTTCGTTAGTTATTATTCTACCAAATGTCTTCAAAGTCTTCTCCTTCATTAGCCTTTGAATAATCCGTCGGCCTGATTGCGAAAAAATCAGTATGAGTGACCCCGCCGGTAAGATGATAGAACCAATCAAGATTAGCCGCTGCTTTAGGGTCATATGCGAAATACGAGCCAAGGTCAACGTAACCAAGTTCCACAAGTTTTTCATTTGTTCTCTTTTTTATAAAATGTTTTAGATCGTTAGCGGATATACCTTCTATATCTCCCATTTCAAACATTTTGTTAATATAATCTATTTCTAATTTTACCATAGTCTCTGCAGCGTCGGTAACATCTGATCTACAAAGATCTAACAGTTGATCATTTTCAGAGCACATATCTCTAAAAAGTTTACAACCCATCTTACTGTGTAAAGATTCATCTCTAACAGACCATTTCATTTGTTGACCTACGCCTTTAAGAAGGTTACGCATCTGAAAACTATATAACACAGCAAAAGCAGAGTAAAGAGATACTCCTTCAGCGAAAGCACTAAAAATAGCAATAGACTTACCGATGCTAGCAGGAGTATTACCTGAGTAGGCAAGTAGGTTTTCAAATCTTTTAGCCGTTGCAGGCTCGTGCAAAAACGCTTCATAATCTTCTAGTCCTAAAGTTTCGTTTAAATAGCTGTAAGCTACAGCATGTATCGTTTCTTGTGATCCAAACATCATAGCCATTTGCTGTATTTCGTGTTTTGGAAACCAACCAACAACCTTTTGTGTCCAGTAATCAGACACAGCACATTCTGTTTGTGCAAAACCTAGTAGTATATTACCAACTAAGTTTTTTTCTTTCTTATCTAGCCTTTCGTTCCAATCTTTAATATCGCTTTGCATTGATATCTCAGTATGTAACCAAAAAGCTTGAGCTTGTTTTAACCAACCTTCAGTGTAGTACTCTGGGTACTCAAATGGTTTGTAAGCTATTCTTTTATCAAATAATCCCATTATTGTATCATAAATTTAATAGTTTGTAATTCGTTTTCCCATGCGCCAATATAAGCTAACATATCTTGTTTAGATGACTTCATTGAGACTTTTTTCATTTCTAGTAATACATTACCTAAAAACATATTTATTGTCTCAAACTTCATCTCTGTATCATCAATCATATAAATAAAAAGCTATATCTATAAACGGCAAATACAGTACGTGTATCTTAGAATCTTGATTTTCGTAACTTCTTACACCAAGCAACACGCCTGGGTAAAGTCCAATTTCTATTGCCCAACCTTTTTTACTTTTTTTTTGTTCTTGCATAACATTCTATATCGTATCTATTGTGTAATTGTTTTATATCTGAATACTTTACTTTGCCTTTAGCTTCCCAACTCCATTTTACAAACTTATCAATTTGTCTTTCAGCGTATTTTTGTCTGGCTATGTGTTTTGTTTCTCTAAAATCAGCCTTACCGTCTCGTCGCATTCTTTTTGATTTTGTGGTTTATAAAGTGTGTGTCCTGGAAACTGATTAGACACTAGTAATTTAAACATCTTCCAACGCATTGGAAATGATTCGTTTGCTCTACCTTTTGTTTCTATTATAAAGTCTTGACCTATGAAATCTGGTGTATACTTGATCGGTAATATTCGTTTGCAGCCTCTATTGACGTAGTCACCTTTACCGTTTGCTTGTCTTTCATATACCTCGTTTTCAAAATGAAAACCATTTAATAGAACAAAGGTTTCTCCTTCGTACTTTGTTTTTATCTTAGCTTTTTTAAGAGCTATGTACATATACTTTTCAAGCCCTGAGGCAAAGTCGATACCATCATATGATACCTTCTTTGCTCTTACTGGACCTCTTTTTCCGCTTTTGCGTTTATAAGTTTTCTTCATAGTGCTCTCCTGTGTTACCGTTTTGAGCAATTACATTCATGCGTTCCATACGTTCTAATTCAGTGTCTATTTCCTCTTGCTCTTTAAGGTCTGAATACTCTTCCTTAGCTGCTTGTAAATATAAGATCGCATCCATTAGCTCTTCTTGAACATCGTTCAAATAACCAAACAAGTCTTTATGACCACCAGTTCTTTCAGCGTCTAAGGTTCTACCGTACTTTTCAAACCCTAGATTAGATCTATCAACAAACTTGTTTACAACTCTTTTCACAACTGGGTCTCTAAATTCTATTTCGTGCTTGCTCATTATAATGTTTCTTTTACGAATGTTCCATTTATCATCTTACCTTTACGCTTTGCAATAACCTCGTACGCTGAGTTTACGCAGTGCTCAATACTAACGCCTCTTTGATGAGCTAAGTTTGTGAGTACTACAACCATATCACCGATAGCATCGATTACTTCAGGTTGATCATCTTTAAGCAAGGCTTGAGCAAGTTCACCAGCCTCTTCTTGTAGCTTAACGTATTGAGTTATTGGATCACCTGAAACATATAAACCTCTATCAGTTGCCCATTGTCTAATCTTTTTAAAGATTTTTAATTCTTTAACAGGCTTTTCTTTAGGTTTATCAGAGCTTGAGCTAGGATCAAAGTAATTAGCTAATGCTTTGTTGTACACGAAAGATCTGTCCTTGTTAAACATCGACGCATAAGAGTTATTCATTATGAAATCAATAGACTCTTTATTTATAGTAAAATCTCCTTCACTAGTAGACCAACTAAAGTCTATCATATCCATTAACCTGCCTTTCAATTTAGAAACTGGTACTGGAAAAGTTGTTGTTTGTTCTGTTACGTTAACTTTCATTTTATTTGGTTTAATTAAATTGTTATACTTCTGTCTATCAACTTTATAGCCATAAGACTTTTGAAGTTCTATTTCGCGATCTGATATATAATCTATATCTTCTGACTGCTCAAGAACTTCATACTCTCCCTCCTTATATCCTTGCATAAGGGTTACTCTAGTCTTAAGATTACGTGTTGCTCCTATTTTTTTACCAGGAATGTGATAAATATAATACATATTCTGTTGTTTTTAAAGTTTATCGTTATATAAATGCATATTGTGCGCGTAGTGGTAATACCAACCCGTCTCAATAGACAGACTTTCTGCAACCATTTGTTGTAATGATGCAAATTGATACTGATCATTACAGAAACCGTACCAGAGGTCATTAGAACGCATCAAGACAGACATACAAAGCTTATTATCTAAGATTGTAAACTGAACAGCATACGTACACGGCGTATCTTTTGAATAATTCTCTATTTCTTTACCATCATAGATAGATATTGTAGCTTGCCTAGTATTAGGGTTGTTTTCAAGCATCGCAATAACTTTATACAGTTGATTGTTTCTTTTCCACTGCCAACCATAATTTGAATTGACGTTGCCATTTTCATCAGCCATTCGCAGCCAAATTGGAGGAATTTTACCGTGTATAGCACCGAGACGTTCTACGCTTCTGTCACCTGATAAATACCAAAGCCATTCTGACTCTGCGTATTTCTCACTGAACTTACGTTCTTTGTTTGTGATGATCTTTTGAGATGGATCCTCCATATAAAAACCAACATTGAATAAAGCTTTAGTACCGTTAAAGTCTACACCATCTAACCTGATCTTATCAAGCAGATAGTCAAAAGCTTCAGTAGCATTGTTGAATTTATTTCTTGTGTTTGTCATAGTAATAATTATAGTATTCGTACATTTTTTCCCATATAGCTGTTTTAGTAAATGTCTTGGGACTTCTATTTACTTTGCCGTTATTCTCTATATCTAGCCACCAAGCTCCTTCAGACATAGCTGTAGGTGATATGTATATTCCGTTTTTAATACACCAATCATAAGCTTTACTATCTGCGTCAGAGGCTATATATTCTCCCATATCCCATGGGCTTTTTTTACCAGCCATCTACTCCCATGGCATTGGATCACCGTCGAGATTTACAGGTTGGTGAGGAATAAAGCAACCAGACTTTGGCTCCCATTTAAAATGAGCTTCAGCACCGTTTTCTCCAAGATTTTGGAATTTAACTTTTAATACTTTAGCTTTTACTGTTTTATTCTCATAATCCCTGTGAACTAACAAACCGTGATAAGAAGCATCGTACCATTCACCACCACCTTTGATGTTATACATAGTAGGTTCTTCAATCTTACCTTCTTTATCTTTGTACATCTTAGTTGGGTGAGCAACTATAAAAACTAGTACATCATATTTTTTAGCAAAAATTTCTATTTTACTTAAATATTCCATCGTGTATCTATTAACGTCTTCTGTCTTACAGTCTACGTCCTGTCTCTTATACACATCTGACGCTGCCGACGATCTACTCTGTGTAG
>OJDU01000093.1_pt1 | contig 21601 bp, 33 predicted proteins | sample 1592771 | NCBI WGS metagenome assembly OJDU01 (sample SAMN05416864, study PRJEB24817) | seawater metagenome | isolation source: Sea water | place: Canada:Atlantic | collected 2013-11 | reverse complement strand
CACAGAGTAGATCGTCGGCAGCGTCAGATGTGTATAAGAGACAGCTCTAACTCAACAGGGATAGCTTTAGTCTCGGCTGCGATCTTAGCAGCTCGTGCTTGAGACTCAGCGCCTTGTCCATTCAGCGCGTTAGTCTGCGACTGTTGGAACTCCATCTGTGCTTGCTGCATAGCTTGTTGTGCTTGCTGCTGCTCAGGTGAAATTTGTCCTGCTTCTTGTAGAGTTTGGATCAACTGCTCGCGGTTGCTGAGGTTCATGTTGTCTATAATAGATTGAATCAACGCAGGGTATAGCGGAGACTCAGGAGACATAGTCTGTAGAAGCTGAACCAATTGTGTAACCTCATATTCTCTCGCGATGATGCCAAGAGAAGAGGTAACCTCAAACTTATAATCCGATACCGGATATAGCTCAGGCTCAAACTGCATGTACCTGTGTGCAGCCTTGGTAATAAACGGTATCAAAAACGAGTCTTGGAAATTAATCAGAGTGCGCTTGTGGCGCTTAATGACTGCGCCGAGGGACATAGAGATTCCCGCTGCTGTGGCCTCGCCATTGATCGAGCCACCAACACCCACAGAGTCTATTGCTCCCGTGGATGTCTGCACCATTCGTTGTAGCTCACCGGCTTGCGCGAAGGTAATCTGATTAACCTGACCAAAGTTAAATGGCTGTAAGACTTCAGCAGGATTACCATTGGTTAGAATGATTTTCCCCGGTCTTACTTCAGGCTTTGCCCCGCGAGGTAGACGAGTTGCGTCCATCGCCATCATTGGGTGGACTGTTAGCGCGAGTGCATCGATGCGAGCTCTAAGCTCAGCGTCCAATGCTTTTTGTGAGTTGTAACCTTTCTCACATACGCCACGACCCCAAAACCTAGAAGGTACGATGTCCCAAGGGAACGCCACGACAGGGCGGTCTTGCATCATGTACGGGTTCTTCTCCGCTTTCAGCAGAGTACCACCGTTAGCTATTACGACAATCGCCTCAACATAGAAGTCGGTCTCTTCTTCGGCGTCTGTGAGCTGCTCAACCTCTTCGTAGTCCTCGTCATTCTCAAGCAAATAGCGGGGAACAAGTCCGTAATACTTGGTCAAACGAGTTTTATCGGTAGGTTGCGTGGTAAGTTCGTGGTCAGGATCTAGGTCTGTGTCAGGATACGCGAAGTTAAAGGGTACATTTTTGTAGACACCCTTCTCTTGTAGCTGTTCTATGGCGTGTGGTGAGACGAATTCATCAATCACTACACCCAATGCGCTGTCTACGTCTACAGCAACAGGATCAATCAAGAAGTTTTGAGGTAAAACAGGACGCAGTTTAACAACTGTGCGGTCTGAGATGTTCACACCTACCGCTTGTAACTGCCCATCCATGATAGGTTGGGTAGCAGGTTTCATCTCTTTGATTTCTTCTAAGACAATCTCTGCTATCCCTGTACCAAAAACGGCTGCGTTGATTAAACACTCAGCCACACCCTTGCGAATCTTGTTAGCTTTAAAATCTTCCAAAAGCTTTTCGCGAAGGTAGACTACGTCTTGGTTCTCTTGGTCAGCGATGTCGTCCTTCATGTCAAAGAACCTGCCGCGACCAAACGTAGCTTCTTCAATCTCTGCGACTGATGACTCTACGGCTTGTTGAAGGGCGGGGGATATAATCTGTGATCGTTCGGAATCGCGGTTACGGTCTTCGCTAGAGTAGATACCACGCCACAGACGGTAGTATTCATCAAACTTTTGTTCGTAGTTAGTCTCGTAATGGTCTCGCCAATCGCGACACTTCTCCATTACCCATGACTCAAGAGTCTCTTCTATGCCAAACTGATCTTCGTTGGATTCGAGCATCTTAATATCCCGCTACTGAGTCGATTACGTCAAACTCATCTATTTCAAAGTCGTATGAGTAAGACACCTTAGCCAATTGATCTATATAGGCTAAAGCGTCTACCATGTCATCGTGGGTTAGGGCGTCAGGGAATTGGAAGATTTCATCCATGAATTGGATGTTCCACTCTCCCTTATTGAGGTTGCAGATACCGTTCTCGAATCTACCTTGTAACGCCCACATAACCCTGTCAGTTTTCTTTTTGTTCCCGTGAGTCAACTCCTCAACGCGAAAGAAGTTCTGATACTTCTTCATCAAATCTGTTAGCGGGGACATCACCGCTTGTCGGGCAATGCCCTTCTCTATACCAACTGATACGGGCTGATAGTCTCTGACTATTTGGAATATCTTCTCTGCGGTGGCGTTTAATTCCCACCTACCACAAATTATATCCTTCACCCACCAACCATACTCTCCTACCTTTACAATGGCAATAGCAGTGTTGTCAAGCTTTTTGTTCTTAGACTTAGCCTTTCCTACCTCCTCAAATCCCGCGAGGTCAATGGCAACGTAGTAGTCTCCTGTGTCAGGCTCTTCGTCATCGAACCTAACCCACTCCTCTTTAAACATCTCAGAACCACGCGCTTCAAAAGACGCCATAAACTCTTGGCGAAACGCGAAGGAAGACATGGATTTCTTGGCTGCATCAATCTCTTCTTTGTCTAGTAAGTCGTTATCGTAGCTTGTGTAGTGCCATGCTTTATATGTGGGATCTTCGCCTAAGCTAGCTTGTTTGTAGAGTTCATAGAAATGATTTCTACCCATTGGTGTCCCGATAAATAAGGCATCGCCTTTCAAGTCTGTCAACGCAGGTCTTAAGATTAATTCCCATACATCGGGCTTCATGTCCGCGTATTCATCCAAGACAAGAAACTTGAGACTTACGCCGCGCATTGTCTCAGGTCGGTCAGCGCCTTTCAAGCTGATAGTTGTCCCATTGATAAGTCTTACCTGCATGTTGTTGACATGCGAGTTCTCTATGACGGGTTGACCTATCTCCAAGAGGAGATTCCACATAATATCCCGTGCTTGACCCTGAGTGGGGGCTACATAGAAGACCTGCCCTTGATCTGACTTCAAAGCGTTCACTATCAAAAGATAAGCCGCGAGACGGGACTTGCCCGTCCTGCGACCCGCAGCAACTACTTTGAAACGCGTAGGGTCGTTCCAAACTTCTTTCTGCCACTCAAGGAGACTTATGTCTAGGTTCATTTTTTCTTCGCGGTCTTCTTAGCTTGCTTGAATGCTTTGGCTGTAGGTGCGCCTTTACTGCCGACCTTTCTCATGGTCTCGCCGCTACCTGCTGCAATCCGCTTCTTCTTCGCGTTGATGTTACTGTAGAGACCCATGCTACTTCCTCTTGGGTGGGGCTTTCTTCTTAACAGCCTTGGCTTTCTTAGCTGCTGCCATTCCCGCAGGGGTGTAGGGGTATTTCTTTCCGTTTACATTAGGCATCGTATTCTCCGGTTCGTATCATATTGGTTAGGGTTATAGCTCGTTGACCCACTTGGTCTGCCCAATTGGAGTCTAGGAACTCTACTGCTGCTTCCTCGTAATCACCATCTTCCATAGCCTCTAGAGCCTTTTCAAATCCGCGAAGACGGCTGATGCCAAGATTGAAGCACATGTCCATCATAGCGTCTTGTCTGACGGTGTCTAGGTATGCAAACCACTCAAAGGCTTTTAATAGTTCCTTCTCGCATCTGCGGATGTCGTTCTGTAGAAGGTAGTATACCTCGTCCTCTGAGAGACCCATTGAATCAAGGTTGCGCCCGACACCTATAGTCAGAGCACCCGCTGTGCAATGGTAGGGTTTGAGCCTCATCGCTTCGTGCTTGATGAGCAGGTCTTCAATCCTCATGGAACTCTCCCTCTATAACTTCAGGCTCTACGATTGTATCCGTGACCCCTGAGATTGTTATGTTGACCGTAGGCTTCCCGCCTAGCTTGTCCTTATCAAACGAACTGACAGGCAGTATACGATCTACTATCAGCTTCCACGCAGCAGATTGGTTTTTGTGGTCGTCATCTTGAGCTGCTCGGAAGATAGACTCTATCACAGCATTGGTATCTCTTCTCGCGAGGAAGCGCTGCTTCATTTCCGCCATAGCCGAATGGTCGCCTTTGGGTCGGCCTATCTTGCGATTCTTAGGCACAGCAACCTCAGACTTCCTTGGTCGTCCACGCTTACGCTTGGGTGGATCTACTTTCTCAATAGTGTCAGACATTACAACATCGTAACCTTTCGCTTTTTTTAATATGGCGAATTAAACCACGATTTAATCTAATTGGCTAATATTTAACCAACATCGCTAATAGCAAGGGCTTGAGGGGAGTTGTTATTGCCGACTTTTTCTAATTTGGCCTCACGCAAATTTGGGGTGGAACTACAAGAAATAGTCCACGCGCGCGCGCCCCCCCGTATATCAGACGAAGCCCGCCTTGGTTTTTGGGTCGCGCACGACGCGCACACACACGCGCGCACACATGCGTACACGCACACGCATACACGCACGCACACGCATACACGCGCGCGATGATAGGCGGTAAACCTTGAATGTGTGAAGGGGATTTGCACCCAATAGCCACCCCCCATCCCATAAAACCATAACCACCAAGCACCACCCAATCACCGCCCATCATCTCAAATTGATACAAAATGTTTTTTGACAGACCGTTCGATAGTGTATATCTTCACACCTACATTCACTTATCAAGGTAATCAATTATGCAATCCATTATGTTGAAAGACGTACCCCGCGGCGAGTTCGTTAAGCGCAAGCCGGAGGCGAAGACAGTATTCACTCGCGGTGAGTACAATCGCAGCGCCAAAAGATACACCCTCGAAGATGAATGGGATATCTGCCGCGCGGTATATCTCAAGGGTGAAACAATTGTTTATATCGATTTCGATTACTAAGGGGATACGATCATGGCAAAACCAAAAGGATTCATTTTGTACGAGGGCGCAAGCGTATTAGACGGCGCGCCGATAGTAGTAATCGCGACGATGGCGACCAATAACCCTAAGACCGGCGCAATGGTTCAAACGTGGATTATCCGTAGCGATATCAACCCAATCGAAGCAAGCAAACAGGGGCTCGATTCTAGCTGCTGCGGGTCGTGCCCGTTGCGTCATAGCCTAGGCGGCGCGTGCTACGTCAATATCGGGCAAGCGCCCCTTGCGATCTATCGGGCGTATGAGCGCGGAAACTATACGCCATTCGATGCGAGCGAGCACGGCCACCTAATCGCCTCGCGCAAGGTTCGCCTCGGCGCTTACGGTGATCCGGCCGCGGTGCCCTTCGAGGTAATGGATTCATTCGCCAAGCTTAGCCGCGGGCATACGGGATACACCCACCAATTCAACCACAAGAATTTCGATCGCCGATACCTCGACTTGTGCATGGTATCAGCCGACACCTTAAACGGCGCTAAGAAGGCGCACCTGCTAAGCGCGCGAACTTTCCGCGTCATAGCTAGCGACGCACCGGCGCCCACTAGCGAGCTCGAGTGCCTATCAGATAGCGAGGGTTTATCGTGCATCGAATGCGGGTTATGCGATGGCAAGCGCGAGGCACCTAGTATCTTTATACGAGCGCACGGTTCGCGTGCGGGTCGATTCTTAAACAATAAGAGGGCGTGAACATGGATATAAACACTAAGCCGGACAACATACTAGCGGCGCTTACATACGCGCTCACCTTGGCGATCGATGCGCCTACCGACGCGCAATCGGAAAGAGCGGTAGAACTCGCGGAGTCATTCGCAGCTAGCGCAATAGCGCGAGGGTTTACCGATCACGATATCGAACTATGCAAAAAGGCGGCGATTTGCGCCGTCGAATACTTCAACCAATAAAGGGGCGCGACAATGATTAAGAATAGCCGACGATCGATCGAACAAGAAAATAATTTGCTTAAGGGTTTATTAGTGGCGTGCGGACTGATAGGCTCCTACACCCTTGGAGTTTTGTTTGAGCCTAGCATGCTCGAGAGCGACCAACGCGAGGCGAATCTATACGCTGAGATGGTATGCCTAGGGCGCGAGAGCATAGCCGAGACGGGCACTATGCAAGTAGGGTGGCCGAACTATAAGGGGCTTACCGTTGAGTGCGATCCTAGATAGGACTGCGACGACCCTAGATAGGATTAATGCGGGCAAAAAAAAGCCCCTGTTTAAAGGGGCTAACTCAAGGGGTAACACTTCACAACAAACAACAAAACCAAAAAGCATAGCTTGGTTATATCGCCAAGGATTTGACGACCAACAAACTATAACACCAACGATATCAAAGGGCAACGTATGGCAGATTATGAATTGATTCTCTCACGGCTCGAGGGCGTAAGGCGAACCGGTGACAAGGCACTAGCCTTTTGTCCGGCGCACTCCGATATGAGCCAATCACTTAGCATTAAACAAGTGGCCGACAAGGGAGGCGGCGGAACTCGTGTTCTAATTAATTGTTTCGCGGGATGCGGCGCGCTTGAAATCCTAGACGCCATCGGTCTTGATTGGGGCGCGGTAATGCCCGAAGCCGGTGAGTATCGGCAAGTATTCTATAAGTCGAAGAGCGAAAAGGTTGAGAGCGCGGAGGCATTGCTCGAGCTCGTGCCTCATTGGGTCAAAGCCGGTCGCAAGTTTAGCGCAAAAGACAAGGCCGACATTATCGAGGCCAAGCTTCTAGTATTGAGGGCGAAATCATGAGCGGTGGTTGGATAAGGATGCAGCGAGGCATCGTTGATCATTGGGTTTTCAGCGAGGCGGAAGCCCTAAAATTGTGGGTCTACCTGCTTATGTCGGCAAACTATGAGGATAAAAGCCGGATGTTTAACGGCCGTCTAACACAGGTAAAGCGAGGCCAATTAATCTACGGTCGGCACGCGGTATCGCAACGGCTCGGCATCTCAGAAGCGAAACTGAGACGGTACATAAAACAGTTCATCAAAGACGAGATGATTAGCCAACAGATTACGAATAAATATTCAGTAATATCAATCACTTGCTATGAGAAGTACCAAGACGCTAGCCAACAAACAGCCAACAAACAGCCAACAAAACGCCAACAAACGACCACACCTAAACAAGTAACAATAAACAATAAACAATATATACCGCCAAGTGTGGGTGAGGTTGAGGCTTATTGTGAGTCGCGAGGTAATGGGATCAAGGCCGAGGCGTTCGTTGATTACTATGAGGCTCGAGGTTGGATGATCGGCAAGAACAAAATGAAGTCGTGGCAGTCCGCCGTAAGAACGTGGGAGAACCGGCGCAAAGAGCAAGAGCCTAAGAACAATAAAACGTGGGAGTTAGAACGATGATCGAGATACCTAAGGGGATTGATTGGAAAGAGTATATAGAATTGTGCGGCGCCCTCGAGGCTAGTGATGTGCACTCTACATCCTATTGGCGCGAGTCGCTTATTGAGCTGAGCAAAGGCGAGAGAATATGGGGCGACGAGTTACCTTGGGCGAAGTGTAACGACTTCAGACTGCGACCGAACGAGATAACTTTATGGTGCTCGATGAATGGACACCGTAAGTCTATGATTCTTGGGCAGATTATGTTGCACATTAGTCTGCACTCGCGAGTAGCTATCTGCTCTCTCGAGATGACGCCGGAGCAAACACTGCTCCGCATGGCAAGGCAAGCAGCCGGAGCCGCGGTGGGCGAGGTGAGCGAAGAATTTATAAACCGGTTCGTCGATTATGGTGACGACCGGATACTGATCTTCGATGCCCTAGATACCGTCGAACCATCACGCGTCCTAGGCTTCACACACTACGCTGCTAAGGAGTTAGGCTGCAAACACATAGTGATAGATAGCCTTACCAAAGTGGGGCTTAAACAGGACGACGTAAACGCTGAGAAGGACTTCATGAATAGACTGCAACACGCGGCCAAAACTTTGAATGTTCACATCCATCTCGTGTGCCACGTTCGCAAGCCACAGTCGGGTGATGAGTCGTGGATACCTAGCAAGTTCGACGTTCGAGGAAGCAGTTCTATCGTGGATCTGTCAGACAACCTCGTGATCGTTTGGAAAAACAAGAAGCGCGAGACGCTAAAAGAGATCGCGAAGTCGGTCGAGCTCGATGAAAAGCAGAGTGAATATTTAGAAAAAAGTTTCGATCAGAAGCTGATTGTGGAGAAACAAAGGCACGGAACTTACGAAGGCGCATTCAATTTTTACTTTCACGACAACAGCTTACAGCTAGTTAGCACCGAGGGTAAGCCGTACAAATTTAATTTTAATGAAAGGCTTGACATCGCATAGCAACTTCACCGAAAATGTAATCACTCACACAGGTGAGCAACAACAACCAAAGGGGAAACACCATGAAAACAATTAAAGACTTTCTAACATCAGAGCACGCGATCACTCATTACCTAGACGAGAACTTTGTTGATTGGGATCTCGTGTCACTCGAAGACAAAGACATGCTAATCGATTGGGCTCTCACCGGAGCCGATGCAGGTGAGCGATGGGATGAGATCACTACCAATCACGGCGACTCATCTGAACTAGGCGCACTGCTTGTCGCACTCTCGCGCAACGATCTAAACGCAGCTACTGAGCTCGCGCAATACACTCGCATGATGGCACTCAGCTACGTCATGGAGCTGTGCGATAGGCAGGAGCAAGCCGAGTTAATCGAGGAGGCGCTGTCAGATTACAGCCGACAGTACGCCACCAATGAGCAGGTGATACACCGCATACGCGAAGACATGCTCGCACTAGAACACTTGCGATAAGGGGGAACTAAAATGAAACAGTCCGATACAATAGCAAACCTAGCCGCCGCGATGGCGGCAGCACAATCAGAGATGGGTGCCGCGATCAAGGGGTCGTCAAACCCATTTTTCAAATCTAAGTACGCCGACCTAGGGTCTGTCATCGAGGCCGTCAAAGCCCCGTTCGCAGCACATGGCCTGAGTTATGTTCAGTTCCCCGTCAGCGGCGAGAACTCGGTCGGCGTGACTACCCGACTCATGCACTCATCAGGTGAGTGGCTCGAGCAATCATTCTTCATACCGCTAGGAAAGATGGATGCTCAAGCAGCAGGATCTGCTATCACCTACGCTAGACGCTATGCCCTACAGTCTATCGCCGGCATACCTGCCGAGGATGACGATGGGAATGCAGCTACGCAGTCAGCGCCACAGGTTGTCACCGCAGCACAGGCCAAGACTATCTCCGCACTCATCACGAAGACAGGTAGTGACCTGCCAAAATTCTGCGAGGTGTTCAAGTGTGAATCTATTGCAGCCCTGCCCGCCCCTCAGTTTGCCCGCGCAAAGGCCATGCTCGAGAGCAAGCTATGAGCAAGTCGTTGCCTAGTGGGCGCCCGTGTGATGGGTGTGGAGCGAAGATCAGGCGCAGTCAAATGATGTGCGAGAAGTGCGTCGAGTACTACGCCAACATGCAAAAGTTATGGAGGCAGTCATGCGCAAAATAGATTGCGAGCAGGGATCTGAAGAATGGTTGAAGCATAGGCTAGGTGTCCCTTCGGCCTCGATGTTCGCCAAGATAGTAACGACAAAGGGGGCGTGGTCTACGCAAGCTGACGGCTACATCAATCAGCTAATCGCCGAGGATCTCACGGGTGAGCCTACTCCCTTCTATCAGAACGAGCACATGGCTCGCGGGACTGAGCTCGAGCCCGACGCTAGGAATGCTTATGAGTTTATGAATGATGTCGTGGTTGAGCAGGTTGGGTTCTGCCTACACGATACGATGCGGGCAGGTTGTTCGCCCGATGGATTGGTAGGGGATGAGGGTGGCCTAGAGATCAAGTGCCCTAGCGGAGCGGTACATGTATCGTACCTTCGCGATGGTAAGCTCCCATCTAAATACTATCAGCAGGTCATGGGTTGTCTTTGGATAACCGGCAGGAAGTGGTGGGACTTTATGTCCTATCACCCCGACATGAAACCTTTGATCGTTCGTGTTGAGCGTGACGAGGAGTACATCACAGCACTCGAGGCTCATGTCTCGAAAGCCGTTGATTTAATTGCAGTTAACGTAGATAAATTTTTCACTAAGGAGCAAAACAAATGACAGACTTTGACGATACTAACCGTGGCGTGCTATTCAAGAATGACCGCAAGGAAAAGGAAACTCACTCGGACTACAACGGTTCAATCAACGTGGGCGGCACTGACTTTTGGCTGAACGCATGGCTGAAAGAATCTAAGTCAGGCACTAAGTTCTTTAGCCTTTCAGTCAAGGAGAAAGAGGGTGGTGCAACTCGAGCGTCTACCCCATCAGCTCCTGCGGCTCCAATCTCTTTGGATGACGTACCGTTTTAATCCTGTGTGGCAGAAGTACTTGTGCCACACGCGATGGTCGGGGGTGAAAACCCCCCATCATTTCGGACGGAATTTATAAAAGCGTGTCCTTGACACAGTAAGGAAGTTATCAATGAGCATTCACATAGGAAATTGTTTGAGGGCTGCCCACACTAAGACGGGACTGCTTTACAAAGACATCGCAGCCGCTATCGGGTGGGATAGATCGAACTACTCACACCTGCTCGCGCAAAAGAATATGCAAGCCGACACTTTTATCAAGGCGTGTAACGCGCTAGGGCTATCCCTCGATGAGGTTGTGAGTTTTGGAGAACAAGATGGCGCAGCCGACACGGAGTAATGATAAGACACGCGAGGAATTGGCCGAAGATATCAAGGTGTACCTAGCCAAGGGCGGCAGCGTCACAGTGTATCCGCCGCAAACATTCTCAACCAAGCACTCGCTAGAGAAAACAGTATTTGATATCTCGTTTAAAGGGGCGAAGAACAAATGAAAGATATTAATCAAGGGGAGTTTTGGGTGGTCAACAGCGACCACGCACTCAAGATGTTCGTGGAGCACATCACGAATCTATACCAAGAAAAGAAGTATGTAACCCTCAAGTGGAAGGCGGGCAAGACTAGAACCACGCAGCAGAACAACGCGCTGCATGTGTACTGCCGGCTGATGTCAGAGAAGTTAAACGCCGAGGGGCTAGACATGAAGAAAACCCTGAAGCAGGACGCCGAGATTCCTTGGACTACCGAGCTCGTCAAAGAGTACTTGTGGAAGCCGATTCAGTCAGCGGTCACAGGCGAGAAGTCTAGCTCAGATGTGTCTGCCTCGGATTATGACGAGATACACAAGCACCTGAGCCACCTGCTCAGCACTAAGTTTAATGTTTACGTTCCGTTCCCCTCGCGCAAATGATTATCTTCGATGACTTTAGCCGCGCGTTGGAGGAAGCTGAATGGTGCGCGAATGATGAGCGGGTTTTGTATTACGTCTTCCCATTCAGCGGCAAGTACATGGTGCGCAAGAAGCACGGCGGCGCACCTAAGCCTAAGCGCCGACACATTGAGGTAGGGTTTCATCACAGGAAAGCAGGGAGGAAGCCCGATGTTTGAGGTCGCATGCATAGCAATGGCTATCTACTTCGAGGCTAGGTCTGAGCCATTAGACGGCAGATCGGCCGTCATATCTTTTACAATCAGCCGCCATAAAGTGTCGCAAAGCGTCATATAATGCGCATTAAAGTGTTTAATGACTACTATATTGGACAAAGCAATATATAAGGCGTAGTTAACTTAAGGGGATATGCCCCCGAGGAATAAATAATGATGACGCTAAAAGAGAAGTTGCAGTACGGTATGCCTGATGATGTGAAAGCAGTGCTAGGAGTTTACTCTCCACAGTCTAAGTTTTTTAGCTTGGCATTAATCAAGGTGCGGTACGACAGGATGGATCGGGCTAGTCAAATCAGGGCAGAGAAGACTATGCTTGCCCTAAGCGATGGGAGAAATTGGGATGCCAAGAGCGGCAGCTAGGCGATCTAAACGCAAGTCTAAACCAAAGACCAAGACATCAGCACAGCTCAAGCAGGAGTGCTACAAGGCCGTGCAAAAGCTAGCTAGGCTAGCGGCCTCCGATGATAATGGGTATTGCTCTTGCGTCTCGTGCGGCGTGACAAACCATTATAAAGATATGCAGGGTGGTCACTTTATCCCGAAGGGTAACAGCAGCTATCACGCCCTCTCGATCGAGAACGTCCACCCACAATGCCGAGCATGCAATATGTGGGGCATGGCTCACGGCTCCGCAGCCCAATCGTACACGCTTTGGATGCAGGATATGTACGGCAGGGATTACGTTGAAGAGATGATCGCTAACAAGTCCACGCCCGTGAAACGATACAAGGCAGACTACGAGGATTTGCTTGCCGAGTTTAACGCATTAATCCTGCGCCACCGAAAAAGAATAGGAGACTAACAATGAGTAGACCGATATACGAAAACACAGCGTCCAAGCTAAACGAAGAGCAAGTTGCCGCAAAAGTATGTGCTAAGTGGGGGTGCAGCGCGCAGAAGATGCCACGAAAAATGCAGTTAGATTACGCTATGCACCGTGACAAAAAGGTCGAGGCATTCCTTGAAGTGAAGTGCCGGACGAATAGCATATTTGACTTCCCGTGTTATTTTATTTCTTTGAGCAAGGTGCTCGAGTCTAAGCGAATAGCAGAGACCACGGGGCTTCCGTGTTTCTTGGCTGTGCGCTCGGTTGATCAGCGCATACATATGATACGGTTAGACAATGAACCATTCACGGTTGAGATCGCAGGGCGGTTTGATCGCAATGATCCCGAGGACATCGAGCCGTGTTGTTTTTTTGAGGTAAGTAAATTTAAGGAGCTAAAATAATGGATGACGAAATAGAAGTTAGCTTTGAGGTAATGGATCTCGATGAGCTAGATGATTGGGTTACACAGTTTATAACCGAGGCAGAGGGTGATGACCGTGATGCGGTATGCACTATGACTATGGCGCTCGAACAGATGCATGCGTTCATAACATCAACTGACTCAATGACTAATCGCTACAAAACATTTATCCGCAAAGGCGGCTACATGCACACAGTATCTTCGGAGGTTTTACATTGAACATAAATATCCATCAGCTAATTAACATGTGCACTCGGTGGAGCGAGGTGCGTGGGATTCTTAAGTACAGCAACCCTCAGGTTCAGGGGTTAAAGCTCGTCTCAGAGATAGGTGAACTCACAGACAACCTCGCGAAAGGCTTGGATGTGAAGGACGACATAGGCGACTGCTTGGTCGTACTCAACAACATAGCTTTGATGCACGAGACCACGCTAGCCGAATGCTTGCAGGTCGCATACGAGGACATCAAAGATCGCAAAGGAAAGATGCAGCCTAACGGGGTGTTCATTAAGGAGTGGGACGTATGAGTGCGACAGACCATCAGGTAGCGGGTGACCACTACAAGAAGCTAAAGATTCAACCTATTGAATACATCCTCGCGAATGAGATGCAGTTCTGTGAGGGGGCGATCATCAAGTACATCTCGCGGTGGCGCGATAAAGGAGGGGTCGAGGATCTGCGCAAGATTAAACACTTCTGCGACTTCTTGATTGAGAACGAGGCAAACAAAACGCCCGCCATCCCTGAGAATGACAGGCGCTTACCTAGAGGTTAGCGATTCTTTTCTCTCTCCAAGAATTCTTCAGCACCACCGCCAAGCAAGTTGTAATAAGCGCGCCCGATTAGGGGTATGCTTCTTGCTGACTTGCTTGAGATCTCTTCGTCTGTGAAGAGTGATGACAGCACGTTCTTCGCATCCTTGGTTAGGTTTTCAAGCGCACCGGTTGGCGGTAACGATACGTCCAAGAGTGCTCCGAATATATCTCCATCGCGAAGCTTGTTGTCTATGACATAGCGCGACATGAACGCAGTCATTAAGACTTGATCCACGAAGTTGTCATCGATTCTTTCTAAGTCAAACCCTCGACCCTGCTCAGCATTCCGCAGCTCTTGCACAGTTGCTCCACCTAACGAAACTAATGTGAGGTAGGATAAGGCTTGCTTGCCCGCCTCCTTGTAGTTGCCTTTGTTGTACTGCTCGCCGACACTATTCCTCAGCATGTCTAGCTGCTTGATTGTGAAACTCTTGAGGGCATAGAACACCCTGCCATTAGGATTCTGCAAATACTTTAATGGCATCTCGCTCAAGGCGATTGGCTGATGACCTGACAACTCGTGCCACATCAGTAGCTTCACGTTATCTGAGACAGTCCCGCCCTGTAAGTCAGCCACCAAGGAATCAAACTCGGAGCCGTACATGTCGCCCCATTTTTCGCGAAGCTTTGCCACTCCCTTGCTGCTCTTCGCAAGGTTCTTGTTCATCTTAAACGCAGCCTCAAGCGCTGTGTTTTTACCCACCCTGTCCACAAACCTAAAGCCCGATAGAGATAGCGCCGCATCTAGAAACTTGGCTGTGCTGCCGGTATCACTTAGGTCTTCCGCGATAGTGCGCTGTAGTCCAAGGGTTTCCACATTGATATCGCCACGACCGGTGATTCCTTTTATGACAGAACCGAACGTATTCTTTACACCGTACCTGTGAGCGGCAACAAATAAATCGCCTAGCTGTGTAGTCGCAGAGATCGGGTTGCCCAACAAGATAGCGTTGCTGATATTCTTTAGAGCAGAGATAGCACGGTGGGGAGACTGAGTGCCGACGCTGAATCTAGCATCAAGGTACTTGCGTAACTCATCCATGCCGACATCATTGATCTCACCCTCATCGTTAAGGGCTCGAGCATAAGCGCCGATGCTGTAATCTATGTTTAACTCAGGCTCATCACTCTTTTGTGCGAGACGAGTACTAAAGAATCTTCTCATCTCAGTGTCGTCAGTGACGCGAGCAATGTAAGAGGTCAACGCCTGAGCAGGGCTATCGTAAAATTGATTCAAGTCGCTATTTAGTTCTCTGATTTGACGGTGCTTAAACTGCGCAGGAATTGATTTTGCTGAAGAGTATCGCTCTCCTTTTAAGTAGTCATCAAAGACGGCGCTCCGCTGATTTTCGGTAAGCTCGTCAACTGTCTTCTTGAGTTGCTCTGCTTTTAGGTTGAGCATTTTCTCTATCTTGGCGCTGTCTCTTTTGCTCATACCCAACGCAGACCTAAGCCCTTCAAGATCTTTCACCTGTCTCGGGAAGAAGTCCTCTAGGTATCCCGCGTTTCCATCTACGTTCTTGCGAGACTCATAGATATCTTTGAGAACTTGTTGGACGCTGTCCATAATTTCGTTCGTGTCTCTATACTTGAGCATGCCTGTTTTAACTTTGTTGACACCATAGTCTTTGAGTAGCTTGCGCGCACCTGTATAGTTTTGATTATTTAAATACAAAGCAAAAGTTTCGCGAGCGGTTTGGGGAAGTTCCTTTTCTATTTTCTCAAAGCCGCGCACTTGCTCTAGGTAGTTACCGATTCGCGCAGTTTTCCTGAACTCAAAATCTCGTAACGCTTGATGCGCGGTAGGGCTAATCTTTTTAACTTGCGTTGATACAGTACCTAGCAGGTCAGCGACAAACCCCGACGGAACTAATCCTTTTTCAAGAGTTTTTCTGAACTCCTCTGACGCTCGTGCTATTTCAACATCAGGAATATCAAATGTCTCTGTCGCTTTATTGATTACTTGCAGCGCTTCCTGTGGTTTCATTTTCAACCGAGCCGCAGCAGCAACCAAGGGGTTCTCTATATTCTCTTCGCTCGCAACAATCTCAATAATCTTTGAGTTAAGCTGATCCATTTTCGCGTTAGCTTTAGTAACCTCTTTTAAGTCTCGTCGCTGTCCAAGCGCGGCCTTGAGCTTGTTGTACTGTGGAGCTATAGCGCGCAAGCTTTTATCAGCAGCAGCACCAAAAGCTGCACCACCAACCGTGGCAAGAGCAGTCATCGCGCCATCTATCTTTCCTTCCTGCGCCAAACCACGGGTAGCCTCGTAACTACCACCAAGCAAGCCACTGATAGCTGCAACTTTTGCAAGACCTTTCCCGACAGGCGCAAGGCTTGAGACATCCGCAGCTCCGCTCAATACCTCACCGGCCATACCGGCCTTGCCCATGTCCGCGCCCTCGGCCTCGAGGCGCGACAGCCTTGGATACTTCTTTTCTTTGTACGCTTGCTGAAACTCTAGGATTCTCTGACGCCTTTCATCAACGGATAGGTCGTCATAGTCCTCGCCATATGCTTCGCTTGGGGATGTATAAAATCCACTGCCTTGTTCTAGCGGGTCTCCGAAATAACCCATAGGCAACACCGCTTCCGCAAGGATAGCAATGTTCTGAGTCATGCTCGGAGTAGTTCTAAACTCATAGATAAATCTATCCATAGCAGAGAAGTCATCCATAGAGGATGGAGTCTCTTGAGGAGACTGACCCGACTTCGCATACTCAATGATCTGTTCCGTGGATGCGCCCTCAGGGTGAGTGACGTATATCACTTCCCCCGATGGACTTGTTACAGGAGTCTGCGGCATATTAACCTCGAGCGTAGCGGTTCAGTTTCTGTTGTATAATTTTGACGTCATTCGACAAGCGGTTAACAACTGTCTTCTTGCTTGCAGGGTTGAGCGTAGACTCAGGAGCGCTAGCCCTGCTGATTCGCTCAATCTTATCAAACATTTCTTGCTCTAGCTTATCGAGCTCCCTATTCAGGGCAGCTTGTGCTCGAGGGTTAGTACCCAAACTGTCAGTCAAGAACTGAAGTCTCGTGTCTACAGACTCCTCGCTTAATTCTTGCGGAGGATTATTACTCATATCTGTTGGCGGGACTGTTGGCCTTGTCTCTGTCGGCGCATTAGTGGGGGCGGGCTCGCCCGTATTAGCCGCAGCAATTTCCGCTTGTGTAGATAATCCCCATGATCCTTTAACTGCCGCGTTAGTATCAATGCGTCCAACCTTTAGTAATTCGCGAGGAGTATTGAGAGCTGCTTCCACTAACTGTGATGGAGATTTACCCGTAGCATTTGATGTGCGCAAGATAGTATCAGCAAGCATTCTCGCTCTTAATGGAACACTGCTTGTGTCATCGCTAAAGAATCCATCGTCTTGCAGGAGCTCTTCAAATCGCTTGTCTTCTTGAATGGCTTCAGTCCAAGCATTAGTTGATGCTGCGTTTTCTTTGTACTCTTTTGCGGGCTCTCCTAAACCTACGTCCATAACCTTTTGTTTAAACTTAGGATCTTTCGTATCATATTGATAGAGCGCTTTAACATAACGGTTTGTAGCAGTGTCGAATTCCTCAATCTCAATTTCTTTCATGTCTCTATCAGGCTGCAACGAGTAAGCCTGTAGCTGCTCAAGATCCATTGTGGGAATCAATGCTCTAAGCGATGCGTTCTCAGGCGTATCAGGTAGCTCCATTACTAAGTCCGTGATCAACGCTTGACGACCGGCACGCTGACTCTCGCTCAGTCGAGCTGCGGCCTCTTGCTCTATCTCTGCACGTTGAGCAGCACGCAGTTGATATGGCTCAAGCGCGGCAGCACTTGTGACTCTAGCCTGAGATTCAGTAACGCCTTGCTTGGATGCAGCAATGGTTTGCTCTCGCGCTTCTCGCTCTAGGTCGCGATCAGACAGGTCTCTGCGTAATTCAGCAGCAGCTTGACGCAAGGTTGCAGCGCGGACAGGGTCAATAGCTTGCACGGCTTGAGCTGCTTGCAGTAATCCATCAGGGCTAGATGTGTCTATGCCTCGCAATGTTTCTTGGAGCTTCTCGCCTGTAGTCCTTGGATCTAACCCAAGCATAGGCTGTACTGCACGGCGTAAGTCTTCGTTACGCTGTACACCTAGTTGACCTGCCATCTGAGCAAGAGGGGCTAACGCCCTAGCGCGGCCTGTAAGACCTGATGCGAGTAACTGACCTTGAGCCATGCCCTGCTGTAGTAGCTTCTGTTGACGCTGCTCAGGAGTATCAATGATGTCCGCGAAGAGTGTGCTTATATTAATAGCCATTAGCCGCTCCTTGAGATTGTGAGGCTAGAATAGATGCAAATCCACCAAGAGTATCAAGTCCTTTTGGGTCAACACCCGCTTGTTTTAGTAAGCTAAGAACTTGAGCAGATTGATCGCCTCCTGTTTGAGCAGTACGCTCACCCTTCAACAAATCAAACAGACCTTGGAACTGCTGCTGACGTAATGCATTAGCAAGCCCTGAGTAACCAAGCTGCGCCTCGAGAGTAGACTCTGCTAGTCCTGTGCCTAAGCCCAAGCCTGTAGCCTGTAAACCCGCACCAATCTGCGATGCTTGCAAAGCAGGAGAGAGAGTCGCGAGGAGTTGATTCTGTCCTTGGTAAGCCGATGGGATTGATTGCAAACCTAGCTCGCCTAGCAGTCCTAGCCTTGAGCGTGTCTCGCCTAAACCTTGTAGTGTTTGCTGTGAGGTTAACGCTTGCTCTGCTCTAGCTTGTTCCATAGCGGTTAATGCAGAACCTGCTTGCTGCTCCTGTATGGCCTTCTCAAGGGCTAGCTGCTCAGGTGTACCACCAAACATACCCGTGCGAACACCCGTCCTTCCCTGCCCAAATAGACGCTCCTCGAGGGCTAAACGCTGACGCTCCTGCTCAGGTGCTTGCAGTGCTGTGAGGTTGCCCATGATCTCCTGCTCTCGCGTAGCCCTTTGTGTAGGGTCTTGCGTGAGCATGCCAATGATAGAGGCTTGTTCGTCTGCACGAGCTTGCGGGTCATCCAAGAATCCAAAAGCTCTGTTACCAAAGCCTAGCATTCTTTCCTGTAGCGCCTGTTCCGTAGGACTAAGCATGGTGGCTAAGTTGCCAGTAGAGCTAAACCCTGCTCTTGAACCTGTAGCTGTGGTTACACCGAACGGTTTGAACTGAGACTGCCGACCTATCTCACCCATTAAACCGCCACTCGCGGCTTCGGGAGGACGATCACCGTAGACAGTTCTTACGTCACGCTCACCTGCTTTTTCAATGTCGCTGATTGCTTTCTGTTGAGCGGCTGCGCTGCCTATAGAAGATAGCAATCCACCTGTTGTTCCACCTATTAAGTTGTCATACCAAGCCATTAGTAAGTACCTCCATCAATAGTACCAAACGTAGACGTACCACTAACGGTTAAGTTAGCTGCGGTTACCGTTCCTGTAAATGTAGGAGACTCAGAGTTTGACTTGCTGTTTACTGCGACAGCAATTGCATCGTACTCAGCCCCTACCTCAGTGCCTTTGATTACTTTAGCGGGGTTACCACTAACCAAAGCATCCTTAGCTGCGAAGTTCGTTATCTTCGTGTAGTTAGACATTACACAATCCTTCCCATTAGGGCTTGAATATTAATTTCTTGCAAGGCAATTGGCTTGCCATCAACTGTGGTCTCTACGCCAACGGCTACTACTGTACCCTGTCCTGACGTATTGATTTTCTTGCGCGTTATTAGTGCAATAGAGGAAGAGTATTCTGCCTCGGTGTTAAATTCTGAGATATTGTATTGTCCCACATTCGACTTGGGTAAGGTATACGCTTGCTTTTTGTACGCACCGGAGTAGTCGTATGCCCAATTCAATACCACCGTAGCTTCAGCCCCATCAAAGGTAGTGAGATTGATCTTCTTCAAGAACTTCAAGTTAGATGTATCGCCAAAGCTAAGAGGGTGACTAAAGTAGCTAAGAAGATAATTGGTTGTTCCATCTCTAAATCCTGTGTATTGAGCAATACCTGCACTGTTACCAATATATAAAGCCTCGGTAGATGTGTTGGCAAAGATTAATGGATTAATATGCGACCATGTAGTTGCTCTAAAGCTCCCATCCTGTAGAGGGAAGCGAGTATCAAAGCAATAGACCACGGCTAACTGTGGGAAGTTCAGTAACACAAACGCCTCACGAGGCGAGTAGTGCATGCTAATGTTTCCTGTTTCTGCCGCGAAGAGAGACTTGATGTCGTTGTTTACGTTCTTGGAGATGTCACCGATAGGTGCTGACTTCTCTTGAATGGTTCTTGCTAAACTTCGGACACCTGAGTCATCAAGGAATATTAAGTCTTTACCTGTGGACACCACTGCGTCTCGCGACACACAACCCACATTAGAGATAGTATCCGCAAGGGTCATGTTGGCAGGGCTGTCTGCGCCTTCGTAGATAACAATAGAGTTCCTGCCGAATATCACTAGGAAGCCGTTGTGAGCCGCTAGAGCCACGATAGTGTCGTACCCTGTAGGCCATACGGTAGTGATGTCAATCGAGCCTGTAGAGCCTCCTGTCCAGTGTGCGCCGTTAAGCAAGTCAGACCAGTAAATTGTAGATTTGTTGTCTGTAAAATCTGCTACCCATAACCGACCGAACGCTGCTAGACACTCATTGCCCTGTGGTGGTGTGCCTGTGGCGTGTGCATGGGCAGACATCTTTTCTACTGTCCCTGCATGGTCTGAGTACATCAGCGGCTCTTGACCACGCTGAAACATAAACATATGGTCATTGAACGATACAAACTTCCAGTTGTTAGCACTAATCGTATAAGACGATGGGGTGGCATCGACCAAAGTAGACGTACCTGTAAAGATTTTGTTGTTACCTGCTGATAAGAATGTAACATCTCCATCATTTGCAACGAATTCGCCCATAGACTCAATGCCATCCGAGCTACCTAGCACTGCGCTTCCATTAGTAGAGATCATGCTGTAGCCTTTTCTCGCGGCAACCCTTCCCTCTTTATCAATCACGCAGTTGTCCGCAACAGCAGCAAAGCTAGGCTCTTGCGCGAGAGGTGCATCTTGGGTGTTTATCCCTGCAAATCCCGGAGCTGTGATCGTAATGCTCTGTAGTTGTTGAGCCATTTACACCACCATGTAAGTTGTTTCTGAGGGGTATCTGTTAGCGTCTACTGCAATTGCATCTGACAACGCTGATGAAGCTACGGCAAACTGCTCTGCTGCTGACTGACCACCTGTCTCCCCTCTTTCGCGAAGAGCCATAGCGTAGGCCATCTGCACGACAGGATGATACGGGACTTTGATCTTAGTAGCATCTGCCGCGAGTAATGCCTGTGGTGATGCAATATCAAACCTGAGCGTGTACACAGCGTCAGGTTGTGGATAGACCTTTACCTTAAGATCATCGTTATCATCCACTCCACTGACAATGTAATCAGTAGGCACTGCACTTGCAGGAGTCTGATTGAAGTATACGTTGTCAAAATACGGCACAGTGTTGAGCGTCAAGAATCCGTGACCACTACTGCTGAGTGCTTGTTTAATTACCGCACTCTGACCTGAACCTGTAAGCGAATACTCAGCCTGACCAACTACCGTGGGGACTTGAATGGTGCTGCGCAATGCAGACCAATTCCATGAATCTTCTACGAACTTCTTTGCGTCATTGACTAGGTCGCCTATTAAAGCAGAGTACGAAGTCTCGCCAGTAGTAGTGACTTCATCTTCTCGTAACCTGCGGAGGACGTTATTAATTGCTTCTAAGTATGTCATCTACCTGCCTCCTGTGGCTCGCATAAATCGTTCAAACATCCCGATAGGAATGTTGTCTAGTTTTGTAAACTTTGGCTCAAACAAAATTGAATCTGTAAGAGGAGTGCTTGCTATGAGCTGCATCATGCCTTGTTTCTTTTCCTCTTCATCTTCGGGCTGCTGAGTGTCAGTGTTAATGTTGGTATTGATGTTAGTGTTTGGATTGACGTTTACTTTGGTGTTAGTTTTTGTGTCAACCTTAGTGTCTGTCTTGGTATCTGTCTTGGTATCTGTCTTGGTATCTGTTTTTGTGTCTGTCTTGGTATCTGTCTTGGTATCTGTTTTTGTGTCTGTTTTTGTGTCCGTCTTAGTGTCCGTCTTAGTGTCAGCCTTTGCATCTGCCGCAGCTTTGGCATCCGCTGCCGCTTTAG
>OJDU01000090.1_pt1 | contig 22985 bp, 20 predicted proteins | sample 1592771 | NCBI WGS metagenome assembly OJDU01 (sample SAMN05416864, study PRJEB24817) | seawater metagenome | isolation source: Sea water | place: Canada:Atlantic | collected 2013-11 | reverse complement strand
AGAGGTCTCGTGGGCTCGGAGATGTGTATAAGAGACAGTTCGTACACTCGCGGCTTATCGATTTCGCGGTAATATCCGCGAATTGAGAAATCTGCTCTATCGCGCAATCGTGCTTGCTGACACCAATGTCATCGATAGCCGGGTTATCGAAATGTGTTTCGAGGAGGATAATCTTATTGCGGGGTCGAAGGGCGATCAGCGTTTAACGGGTAACGATACTCCGGTCGAGGCGCCACATGAAGGACTGCTCGACGAGTTAATTTCTAGTCAGCAAGGTGGTGAATGGCCGTCGCTAAAAGACCTTGAGCGGCGCTATATCGAGGCCATACTTGCCGCGCAAGATGGCAATAAGGCGGCGGCCGCGGAAGCGTTGGGAGTGAGTGAGCGTTCTTTATACAGGAAGTTAAAAGGTAAGTAAGTATTCACTATAAAAATAGTATATCGATCGAACTAGATTGGTTTATTTCAAAAGCTACTGAAAAGCTACGGAGAGAGCAATGAAGAAAATTAAGATAGAGCAACATTTCAACCAGTCGGCAGACGAAGTATGGGCGATCTTCGCCGACGTAACGCGCTGCGACTGGGTGCCGGCAATCGAGAAAATCACGCTAAGTGGCGACGTGCGCAGCTTCGACATGGCTGGGTTAGGCGAGGTTCAGGAGCGAATCATATTGCTCGATGCCGCGCAGCGGAAGCTCCATTATTCTGTTATCAAAGCCCGCTCGGTGTTAGAGCATCATCTCGCCAAAATACACATTACCGAGGCAGGCGAGGGCTGTCATTTCTTTTGGGAGACAGAGATAGCCCCCGATGAATATGCCCCGGCAATAGAGCAGGGCATGCAGTCGGCGTTCGCGCAATTGCAGAAAATTCTCGCGTGAGTCTGACCTGAATTGGTGCGTGCGGGTGCCTTACCGCAGTGTGATGGTGCGTGATAAGCAGCGTCGCGGTTTGCTGGCGGCAGAGTGTGTTAGGCATTTTTTGTGCGATTGGATTCAACACGCGAGAGAAATAGCGGGTTTTCAGGCTAGAAGTAGAAAATTCAAATATTTTCCTCCAAAAAGTGAACTTGGTACGCCATTTGCAACGTTATTTGCACATACTTGAAAACGCATTCCGATGTGTGAGGAGATTCTCTCCCTCTCTCACCGCATCGATGTGCACCAACCTAGTTTTCAGTATTTTTTATACCCGCCAGCGTCTCGCTCGGCGGGTTTTTTTTGTGCAGCGTTTAGCCTTTGGTCTCGCTAAGTCTTAGATGTCCTTGATTCCCAATAGTCCCCATTGCTTGTCTGGCCGCGATAAAGGATGAAGATTGTTGTTGCAGGATCCTAGAACAGCGCGATAATCACGGCATCAACACTCGAGTCCGGTCCATGGTCAGACAGGTAGCAAAGCCCTTCACCAGTGATCACTATGACGACGGCGTGCTATTCGCCAAAATCGCTAAGGAGATCACCGAACAAGGCTTCAGCATTAACCCTACTGCGGTGCCAATGCCGCTGGTTAGTGCGCTGCATGACCATGTCGTGTCCATTAATGATGAAAAATTCTCCGCTGCGGGTATCGGGCGCGGTAAGCGCTTCACCCGCAGCAAATTTGTGCGCACCGATGAGATCTGCTGGATAGAAGGCGATTCGCAGGCGGGGCGTGATTGGCTCGTTTGGGCGAAGTCACTGCAAACATACCTTAATAGGCATCTGTTACTCGGTTTGTTCTCGTTCGAAAGCCATTTCTCTCTCTATGGTCCCGGCGACTATTACAAACGCCACAAAGATGCCTTCAAGGGCGAGGCGAACCGTGTGCTCTCGCTGGTGCTCTACCTCAATCCGGGCTGGACTGCGGACGATGGCGGCGAACTTGTGCTTTATCCGTCGGACGCAGACGCCGAGACAGTCGAGGCGCCGACGCGACTTGCTGCGGGGTTGCCGGCTGAGACCAAGGTCACCCCGCTCATGGGTACGTTAGTCCTTTTTCTGAGCGAAGACTTTCCCCACGAGGTGTTGCCCGCCGTTCGCGACCGCTACGCCATAGCAGGCTGGTATCGAGTAAACACGTCGGTAAGCGACAGAGTCGATCCCCCGCGCTAGAGCCTAACTCGGCACGGGAATTTTCAGAGTCTCTTTAACCTGTTCCATCACCACGTAGCTCGTCGACTCTTGCACGCCGGGCAGTGTGAGTAAGGTGTCGCCGAGCAGTTCGCGATACGCACCCATATTGGCGACCCGCGCCTTGATTAGGTAGTCGAAATTGCCCGACACGAGGTGGCATTCTTGCACCGACTCGAGTGTCAGCGCCGCTTCGGTGAACTCGGCGAAAATATCTGGGGACTTGCGCGAGAGGCGAATCTGCACAAAAACCACCAGTCCCGCTTCCAGCTCTGCTGGATTGAGGATCGCGCTATAGCCGCGAATCACGCCGTCGCGCTCCATTCTCTTCACCCGCTCCATGCACGGGGTAGTGGTAAGACCTACCCTGCGGGCTAGCTCGGCATAGCTCATGCGGCCGTTAGATTGCAGCTCTTTGAGTATTTTTCTATCGATTCTTGACAGGCTTTTGGGCTGCTTCATTTTCATATACCAGATGATTCAACTAATAAATTGCATTCAAAGCAGACTTTATCTCATTTTTGATCGACTATAAAAGAGTATTAGCCAATCACAATCTCTAATCCGCGACTATACTGCGCTCATTAAACGCTGCCAGGCAAATAGCGTGGCAGCATCCAGAACAAGCACTGATAACGAGAAGCGAGGAGAGCGACAATGTTAATAGGCGTCCCAAAAGAGATTAAGAACCACGAATACCGCATCGGTCTTACACCAGCAGGTGTGCGCGAGCTGGTTGGCGCCGGACATCAGGTGCTTATTGAGACTCAGGGCGGCACCGCTATCGGCCTCACCGACGAGCACTATGTCGACGCGGGTGCTGAGGTTGTCGTTAGTGCAGACGAGATATTCGAGCGCGCCGAATTAATCGTGAAGGTAAAAGAGCCGCAGCCGAGCGAGTGCAAACAGCTTCGGCCTAACCAAACACTGTTCACCTACCTGCACCTTGCCCCAGACCCCGAGCAGACCAAATTGCTGCTCGCCTCGGGTGCGACTTGTATTGCTTACGAAACGGTAACCGGCCACAACAATTCGTTGCCGCTACTTGCGCCAATGAGCGAGGTCGCTGGCAGGATGTCGATACAAGAAGCGGCGCTATGCCTCGAGAAATCTAAAGGCGGCAGCGGCGTGCTTCTTGGAGGCGTGCCAGGTGTCGAGGCGGGCAAGGTAGTTGTTCTTGGCGGCGGCGTGGTTGGCCTGAATGCGGCGCGGATGGCGCTGGGCCTCGGCGCCGATGTCACCCTACTCGATCGCTCATTGCCGCGACTTCGCCAGATCGACGAACTGTTCGATGGGCGTATCAAAACGCTCTATTCGACTACCGACGCTATCGAGACGCAGCTTAAATCGGCCGACGCAGTGATCGGCGCGGTGCTGATTCCGGGCGCGTCCGCGCCGAAGCTGGTGACTCGCGAAATGCTCAGCCTAATGAAGCCTGGCTCGGTGCTAGTGGATGTGGCCATCGACCAAGGCGGCTGTTTCGAAACGAGCCGCGCGACGACGCATCAGGATCCCACCTATGTGGTCGACGGAATCATTCACTACTGTGTGGCGAACATGCCCGGTGGCGTAGCGCGTACGTCGACGTTCGCGTTAACCAACGCGACACTGCCCTTCGTCATGAGTCTCGCTAAAAAAGGCGCGGAGGAAGCCATGCGTAGCGATGCTCATCTCCTCAATGGCCTCAACGTTTACCGTGGCGTGCTGACTGTGCCAGCGGTCGCCGAAGCGCAGGGGCTCAGTTATGTAGAGCCTGCCGAGGCGCTTCAGCACGGCGGATTGCAGGCTAGCGCGTAGCCTCTATCCACGCATCGATCTTGGCTTCGAGCATGCTCATAGGCAGCTGACCGGAGCCTAAGACTTGGTCATGAAAGTCGCGGATATCGAAGTTATCGCCCAAGGCCGCCTCGGCCTTGGCGCGAATCGCTTGGATGCGCAACATGCCGATCTTATAAGCGGTCGCCTGCCCTGGATTATTAAAGTAACGGCGTATCTCCGAGCGAACCGAGGGCTCGGGGCGCGGTGAATTTTCTAGCGCGTATTGCACCGCCTCGTCTTGAGTCCAGCGCTTCGCGTGAATGCCCGTGTCGACGACCAAACGCACCGCGCGCCAGATCTCGCCTGACAGGCGTCCGAAATCTGCATACGGGTCTTCGTATCCGCCCATCTCTTTGCCAAGCCCTTCGGCATAAAGCCCCCAACCTTCGCTATAAGCGGTGTAGCCTTTATTAGCGCGGAAGGCAGGCAGACCCTCGAGCTCTTGCTGGATCGAGATCTGCATGTGATGCCCCGGTAAGCCTTCGTGATAGGCAAGATTCTCTAAGCGGTGCTTCGGCGCTGCGCGCATGTCCGACAGGTGGGCATAAAAAGTGCCTGGGCGTGAGCCATCTTTGGTTCCGCGTGCATAGTGTGCAGCGCCGCCGTCTTGCTCGCGGAACGGCTCTACGCGGCGCACCTGCAGGCCCGCCTTAGGCAAAATGCCAAAGAACTCGGGCAGTTTTTCGTAGGTAGCGGCAAGGATTGCATCGGCGTCGGCAATATAGGCAGCGCGGCCTTCGTCAGTGTTGGGGTGATAAAAGCGGTCATCGTTGCGAATGAAGGTGAAGAAGTCTTGTAGCGATCCTTCAAAGCCGACACGCGCTTTGATCTCTTCCATCTCGGCCTGAATGCGCGCAACTTCGCTTACACCAGTGTTGAAAATCTCATCGGCAGTCAGTGGTAGGGTGGTCATACGCTCGAGGCGCTGCTGATAATATGCCTCGCCATCGGGCAATGACCAAGAGCCTTGGGCAATGTCCGAGACATTCCCAAGATCGGCAGCAAGCCAGGCACTAATCTGTTCATACGCCGGTTGCATAGTGTCGAGAATCGCTGTGCGCGCCTGCTCAAGAAGCGCGTCGGCTCGCGATTGGTCTATCGTGCCCGCCGCAACGAGCGCGTTAAATTTAGTGGTTACGTCGTCCCACAGAGCTGAGCTACCCATCGAATCGAAAGGCTCGCCGCTCGTGATTCTCTCGATTTCGCTCAGTGCCTGCTGATAGTCGAAGAATGGGGCGCGCACACCGTCTTGCGCGGCGAGCTGTGTGCGCGTGAGGTATTGCAGCAGGTAGCGGCCGCTCTGCTCTAGTCGGGAGACATAGTCGAGTGCGTCCTGCTCTGTATCGACGACCTGATAGTTGATGAGGCTATTGGGCAGAGACGCTTGGGGGCCATTGCGACCGAAGATAAACCCGTGGCGGCGGAACGGAATCGATTCTTCGGCCTGAGTGAGTTGATACACCCAAAGATCGAAAGAGCGTTTCGCCTCGTCGTTTAACTGTACGTAATCAAACTCGCTGCGAAGACGCGCAACCGAGTCTCTGCGCCACTCAAGCCGCGCATCGCTAGCAGCTTCGGAAACATCGTCGAGTTCGCCATGGGCGGTTTTGTCGCCCAGACGCGTCTTCGCGAGCGGCGAGAAATCGAGTTCTTGGGCGTATTCGGCATCGAGCCATTCAGTGAGCCGCTGTGATTCGTTTGCCTGGTTCATCGACGCCACCGGCGCGGGCGCTGCAACCGTTGCAGGCGTATCTGCGGGCGCACAGGCCGCTAAACTTAGCGCGGCTAAGAGGCTGAGTAGCATGAGGCGCACACCGTATCGTTGAGTTTTTCTAGCAATCGATGAGTAACATAAAGGCATTGATTTCATTCCTAATTCGATAAGTCGGTGGTGTGATTCGCCTGAAGCGAATCTAAGGCTTAGGCTGAGTGTATGCGGTAGGGCAAGAACCCAAATGGCATAAAACGACGGCAACTGGCCTAACGACGACGTCCGTCTATACTTGCAGAATAAAAGCAAACCGAGGGCGTGTCCATGAGCCAAGTTTGAACCTTGGTTTGTGGATTAACCCCTCTGCCTATTGCATAATCCCGACCCCGCCGCTCTTATGGAAAACAGCTCTATGTGGTTTAAGAACCTTCGCGTCTATACCTTTACCAAACCTCTCGCTCAATCGTTCGAAGAGATCGAAACGGCGCTCGCCGACAAGCTATTCGAGCCCTGTGGCTCTATGGAGAAGGCGCGGCTAGGTTGGGTAAGCCCTTTAGGGCGCGAAGGCGAAATGTTAAGCCATGTGCAGGGCCCTTATTTGATGCTCTGCTCACAAAAACAAGAGCGCCTTCTGCCCGCGGCCGTGGTAAACGAGGCGACTGAGGAGAAGGTTGCTGAGCTAGAAGAACGGCAGGGGCGCAAAATTTACCGCAAAGAAAAGCGCCAGATACGCGACGATGTTTTCGTCACTCTCTTGCCGCGCGCCTTCACGCGTAATCAGCAAACCTTCGCCTATCTGTCGCTTGCCGATAATATGCTGATAGTAAATTCGAGCAGTGCGCCGAAGGCCGAAGAGCTGATTACTCTCCTGCGCGATACACTCGGGTCGTTGCCGGTTGAGATCCCTTCGACCAATCGCGCGCCGGCAGACGTGATGACGCGCTGGCTGCGCGAACAGCACGGCAGCGATAATTTTGTGATCGATGAAGAATGCGAGCTGTTCAATCCTATCGACGGCGGCAACGTCGTGCGCTGTAAAGGACAAGACTTATTCAGCGAGGAGATTCAGGCACACCTTGGTGCGGGCAAACAGGTTAAAAGTTTGGGCGTGACATGGAATAGCGTCGTTAGCTGCGTCTTGTCCGAGGACCTGTCCGTGAAGCGCGTTAAATTTGTGGGCATGAATGAAGAGCGCGATCAGGGCGACGCGGAAACTGCCGCTGAAAAATTCGATCAGGAGTTTGCGGTGATGACCCTGCAGCTCACAGACTTCTTAAAAGATTTTATCGCCGCCTTCGGTGGGCTCGAGCAGGGCGCCGACGCGAGCGCGTAACCACCAAACCCTTTCTCAGTGCAAATTGGATAGCAGCAGGAACCCCCGCGTAAATGGATATTAACAACAAGATCGCCGAGGAACTCGGCGTCATGGTGCAGCAGGTTGCGGCATCGATCGCTCTGCTTGACGAAGGCTCTACCGTTCCCTTTATTTCACGTTACCGCAAAGAAGCGACAGGCGGGCTCGACGACCTGCAGCTGCGAGATCTCGAAGTACGCCTGCGCTATTTGCGCGAACTTCAGGAGCGTAAACAGGCCATCGTGGCAAGCATTGCTGAGCAGGACAAGCTGACGCCCGAACTCGAAAAGAAAATCAATGCGGCTGAGACGAAGTCAATTCTCGAAGACCTATACCTGCCCTACAAAAAGAAGCGTCGCACGAAAGCGATGATCGCGATCGAGGCGGGCATCGAGCCACTCGCAGACAAACTACTTGAGAATCCAACGCTCGAACCCGAGCATGAAGCGGCTGCGTTTGTCGATACCGAAGCAGGGTTTACTGACGCCAAGGCTGTGCTCGATGGCGCGAAACAAATTCTTATGGAGCGCTTCGCCGAGCATCCAGAGCTGAGCGGAAGTCTGCGTAACTATCTCTGGGAAGAGGGCGTGCTGCAGTCTAGAGTTGTCGAAGGAAAAGAAAACGACGCGGCGAAATTTCGCGATTATTTCGATTACGATGAGCCGCTCAAACGGGTGCCCTCGCATCGCGCACTCGCCGTATTCCGCGGCCGCAAAGAAGCCTTCCTACATTCGGCTATCGCCACACCCGCAGCGGTAGCGAATGCCGATAAGACGCGTGCTGAAATTGTTCCCGAGCGCGCCGAACTGATGATCGCTCGCACCTTTGGCATCGCCGACGAGGGCAGGGCGGCGGATCGTTGGCTGGCCGAAGTGGTGAAGTGGACATGGAAAATAAAACTCCTGACGCGTTTAGAGCTCGACCTTCTCGGGCAGCTTCGCGATAGCGCAGAGGAAGAGGCCATTCGGGTGTTCGCCGAAAACATGAAAGCAATCCTTCTCGCCTCGCCGGCGGGCAGCAAGGTCACTATGGGACTCGATCCTGGTCTACGCACCGGTGTTAAAGTGTCGCTTGTTGATGCGACCGGTCAATATTTAGAAGACACGGCGATCTATCCCCACGCGCCCAAAAACCAATGGGACCAGTCGATTGCCGTGCTCGCTGCGCTTTGCGCAAAACATAACGTCGAACTTATCGCGATCGGTAATGGCACGGCGTCGCGAGAAACCGACAAGTTGGCGAGTGACTTGTTAAAAAGGCATCCCGAACTGCGCGCACAAAAAGCGATGGTTAGCGAGGCGGGCGCTTCGGTGTATTCGGCGAGCGATACCGCACGCGAAGAATTTCCGGACTTAGATGTTACCGTACGCGGCGCGATCTCGATTGCGCGACGCCTTCAAGACCCGCTTGCCGAATTGGTAAAGATCGAACCGAAGTCGATCGGCGTGGGCCAGTATCAGCATGACGTCAGTCAGATTAAATTGGGTCATTCGCTCGACGCCGTTGTCGAAGACTGTGTAAACGCCGTGGGCGTAGATGTGAACATGGCCTCAGCGCCTCTCTTGCGCCGCGTCGCCGGATTAAGCGCCTCGATCGCCACTAATATCGTTGCCTTTCGCAATAGCAATGGTGCCTTCAAGACGCGTGCTGACTTAAAAGCGGTGCCAAGGTTTGGCGAAAAAAGCTTCGAACAGGCCGCAGGCTTCCTGCGAATAGTTGATGGTGACAATCCGCTCGACGCCTCAGCGGTGCACCCCGAATCCTATTCGGTTGTCGAAAAAATCGGCGCGGCGGGGAAAAAATCGGTGAACGATCTGATCGGCAATGCGAGCTATTTAAAATCGCTTGATGCGAAAGCCTTTGTCGATGAGCGTTTCGGTTTGCCGACTGTGACCGACATTCTTGCCGAGCTCGAAAAGCCGGGTCGAGATCCGCGGCCGGAATTCAAAACGGCAGATTTCAAAGAGGGTGTCGAAAAAGTCTCCGACCTCGAAGAGGGAATGACGCTCGAGGGCGTTATCACCAACGTGACTAATTTCGGTGCTTTCGTCGATATCGGCGTACACCAAGATGGGCTGGTACATATATCCGCACTCTCCCATAATTTTGTGAAAGACCCCCACGCGGTAGTTAAGACAGGCGACGTGGTAAAGGTGAAGGTGATGGAGGTTGACATAAAGAGGCAACGAATCGGATTATCGATGCGCCTCGATGACGACCCCGCAACACGCCAAGCCGAGTCTGCCAATCGTGGCCGTAATGACGGCGCGCGCAACAACAGTCGACAGCAGCCCCAGCAGCGCGTGAGCACGCCGATAAAGACCGGCACTCTTGGCGATCTGTTGAAAGGTGCGATGAGAAAGTAGCGGTATGGCTCTTAAACCAACGATCTACAAAATGAAGTTAGCCCTCACCGACCTTGACCGAGAGGTCTATGAAAACCTGAGCCTAACAGTCGCCTGTCATCCGTCCGAGACGCTCGAACGAATGATGGTGCGCGTGCTTGCTTACAGCCTCAACGTCTGTGATGGGCTTGAGCTGTGTAAAAGCCTAAGCGACACCGAAGAGGCCGACCTCTGGGCGCATTCGCTCGACGGTGCGCTTTCGCTGTGGATCGATGTCGGCGAGCCAACAATCGAGCGTATTAAAAAGGTGTCGCGCCTCGCGCCGGATGTCCGCCTTTACAGTTTCAATTCTAAATCGCCGACCTGGTGGGAACTGTCGTCATCCGACATCGCCAAACTACCGATCAGTGTCTTCCGCTTCGATTGGGCGGGCGTGCAGGCGCTCGCGAAAACCGTCGAGCGCACAATGGAGTTCTCGATAACGGTAAGCGAAGGCAGTCTGTATGTGTCGACGTCCGCGGGCGATTGCGAACTTCGGCTAGAGCAGTTGCAAGATGGCGCTACTCACAGGCGCTAAATTCTCACCTCTAATTGTTAGAACTCGAATGACTTCTCCTGCCCCGTGTTCCTGTAGGCGAATAGGCAGAACAGACACCCCCCTGTGTGAATCTTAGACCACAAACTTTCCGCTGCTTCCCTCTCAAAAATACTTTTCAAATCGATAAGAAAATTCTTGTAGAAGATGCCACATAGGCAGTATAAAGCGCGCGTTGAAACACGTGGTCGTGCTAGCACGCACCGAACTCAGCGCGCTGTTCTTGGGATAAGTGTCTACGTAACTTTCAGACATTTGTTTTGGCAATGTGGACTATCCACATGATTTGGGTTCTCGGCATAAGTCGCCTAGTAAAATAGACAGGCTTCCATTGTCCGCGACCGGTCGTTATTTGGAGAAGATTAACGATGCTTTATCCTGCTAGCTTTGGGGACAATCCCCTTTACCCAAAAGACACAGACTTCCGTGTGATCCGCAAGGACGACACAAATGGTTTCGGCGTTATCTCACTTCGATCGTTCAAGCGTGGCGAAATTGTTGCCACCATGGTGGGTGAGGTGGTCACTGATATTCGTCAACACATTCTGCAGATAGACGACGAGTCGCACCTGCGCGACATCTATTTTTTGAGGATATGTCTTGCATTCGTGCTCGCTAAATATTTCGCTTCGATAACGATTAAGGGAAATAGCAGGATGATGAACGCAGAAGAGTCACAGCGCTGGTGGCAGCGAGACGATCTGGCTTACAGAGGCGAAGAATTATTCTTTGCTGACAATTCGGTTTCGGTGCTTGCTCAGCGCTTTGGCTCGCCGGCCTTTGTCTATTCGTTTGCTCGCGTGCGCGATAACCTAGAGCGCGTACACGCGGCACTGCGCGACGCAAACCTGCCTGTTGGCTACACCCTGCTTTACGCCATGAAAGCGAATCGGTTCGCGCCGCTCCTCACGAGTCTTCAACACACGGGGTTATGCGGCATAGATGCCTGTTCGCCGCGCGAGGTTGAGCATGCAGTGAGCTGTGGTTTTAGGCCAGACCAGATCTCGTTTACTGCGGGCAGTCTCTCAAAACGCGACGTCGAAGCACTCGCCTGTTTCGACGGTCTTTTCATCGATTGCGATTCCCTCCACGCGATAAGAACGTGGGGCAAAATTAAGCCGGGTTCGTCGATTGGCATACGTGTGAACCCTGGAATGGGCGTGAGCCGCGCTGATAACGACAAGCTTCAATATGCAGGCACGGCAGCAACGAAATTTGGCATTTACGAAGAGCAGTTATCAGAAGCGCTCGCCTTAGCTGACCGCTACAATCTTAAGATCACCAAAATCCATTTTCACACCGGCTGCGGCTATCTCACCGCCGAACTGCCTCAGTGGGATCGCGTGTTAGGTGCCTGCCTTGAAAAATTTGTTGAACGCTGTCCCGATGTGACCACGGTCAATGTTGGTGGTGGGCTAGGTGTGCCGCATATGGCAAGCGATGGCGTTCTGGACCTTTCGGCTTGGAGTCGAGTGCTTGAAAAGCACTTCGGTCATCGGCAATTGAAAGTCGAACTCGAGCCAGGGGAATACCTACTCAAAGACGCTGGAATCTTGATTCTGGGCAAGACGTTTGAGGAGACTAAGCAGACAACCCAGTTTGTCGGCGTTGACGCGGGCTTCAACATCGCACCAGAACCTGCGTACTACAGTCTCCCCTTTCAGCCGCTTGCGCCAATTTGCACGGGAGCGCTTAGGCAGGTGACAGTGGTGGGCAATATAAACGAGGCGTTAGACGTTTGGTATCGCGATGCGTGGCTCCCAGAGTTGAGCGACCAAGAATACCTAGTACTAATTAACGCCGGTGCCTATTCCGCGTCGATGGCGTCTAATCACTGCATGCGCGGCGATGGCAATGCTATTGTGCGCGAGTTTTTACTGCCGGACTCGAGGAAAATTCAAGCGGGGTCACAATCTGTTATCCTTTGAGTCTGAAACTCAAGGGATACTTATGGACAACGAACTCTTTGTGAAGCGTATTACGCTCAAAGCGAATCTTGAAAAGCTTGCGGGTAAGATTAATGCTGCGGAGTGGGACGAGGGCAACGAGCTGCCCGAGGGCGAATACACGGCCGAGTCTTTAGCATGGTATTTGCAGAGAGAGGGAACATTCTTTTTCGCATGTTTCGCGGGATCGGAGCTCGCCGGTATGGTCTCGGCTCAGCTTTTGCCTCGCGCCTACGGAAAACACAGCACGCTCTATGTCGACGAGCTGGATACAGCGGTCAACTATCGAAGGCATGGAGTCGCCACGGCCTTAATGAACGAGATTAAAAAACTGGCTGACGAAACCGACAGCGACGAGCTGTGGCTTGGCACCGAGAAAACTAACACCGGCGCACAGAAACTCTATGAGAAACTGGCACCTGACGAGGTCGAAGACTTCGTCGGCTATACCTGGAATCTAGACGACTAGGCGGGTTAGGCTCAGGCCGTCGACGACTCAAACTGTTCACGGAATTCAGATCTTCTCACCCATTGGCTGATATACTGCGCAGGTCTTGATCTAGCGTGGCGCGCGAAGCCTCCCGCGTCGAAAGCGAATCAAAAGGATGCAGTAATGAATATTGCCAAAACTAGCACTAAAACTAGTGCCAAGAGCAGTGAAGCTCCTAAGGGCGAGCAGGATAAGCCGCGTTCGGTTGAGCTGCTGCGTGAACCGGTCGAGCTCTATAAAGTGCTCAAATTCGAAGGCTTGGTTGCGAGTGGCGGTGAAGCGAAGGCGGCCATCGACGCAGGACTCGTGTTCGTGAACGATAAAGTCGAAATGCAAAAGCGCAAGAAGCTGGTTAACGGCGACACTGTGCGTATGGGTGACGAGTCGCTGCTCCTAACGCTAGTCGAGGGTTACGACCCAACAGCCGAGCCGGTTAAAGCGAAAGTTGAAAAGCCGGCGTCGAAGCCCGCTCCTAAAAAAGACTGGCGCCGAAAGCGCACGCCAGCTCAGATTGATGCCGACGCAGGCGTGGTGTCAAAGCGAAAGCCGCAGGGAACGGCGCGAGGCGCTAAAGGCCGGACGGCGCGTCCAACGCTTGGCGCGTTAAGTAAAAAGCCGAGCTAGCGAGCTGTTTTACTGACGGACTGTTTGTTTATTAATGGGCTATCATTTAGAGAGCTATCAATCAGAGCTCTCACTACCAGTCGAGGTCGTCAGGAATCGCGAAGTCGGCATAGGCCTGTTCTTCGAGTTCCAGTTTAGTTAATTGCTTGGGGTTGGCGATTGCGACGAAGTGCTCGGCGCTGCGATCTTGGATCTTATGAGCAACATCGACAGGCACCACGACGTATTTCCCATCGGCCTTTGACTCGACAATCCCAAGGGTGCCGCCGCTGAGCTGCTCGCGGGTGCGCGCGTCTACCCACAGCTGTTTTACCTTGCTATCGTGTTTGAAGTTAAACTTCAGCTCGCCACCGACCTTAACCGCATTCGCTTCGATAAGCTGTCGTATTTGCGCCATCTTCGCGCGCCATTCGCCGTCGCGGTTGCGCTCCTCGTTAAGCTTGCGATCGCGCTCGATCTGTTCTTGCCGCAATTTTCTGCGGGCCAACTCCGCCTCTTGTGTCGCATTTTTTTGGACATTTTTTTTCTGCGGAGGCTGCTTGCTATCTTTGCGTTTGGCGCGCTCGAGCTGCTTTGCTTTCTTCTCGTCGACGAGTCCCGATTTTTTAAGTTGATCTTGTAGGGACAATGCCACGCGTATTTCCTCTTGGTGTGCAGCCTTTAAGTCATTACGAATGAGTCTATGCAAACTCAAAAACAATATGCTTCAGACGGAATAGCGTTAATGTTAGCTGTCTAGGATGTCTGTGGCTAGTTGTTACGGAATAAAGTACACGGGATTTCCCAGTAGTCTGGTGTTTCCGCGCTCATCGATCAGGTTCAATCGAATCCACAGGGAGGAGTCAGTGGGCAGCGACAGCGCCGCGCTGTAGACTCTGTGAATCGCGTCAGTCACCTGCCGCCGTGTTTGTTTGGGATCAAGAAGACCAAATATTACCCCGCGCAAGATGATTTAGCACCGCGGGAGTCTTTGCCTAAACCCCTTATCTTGGTTAGTCTTGGACAGGATTTAAATTTAGAGAGCAATGCCATGTTAGATGTCTTAATCGTAGGGGCCGGCATATCCGGCATCAGCGCCGCCTGTCACTTAGAGAAGCAATGCGCGAACAAGAGTTACGCTGTGCTCGAAGGTCGCGATAATGTCGGTGGTACTTGGGATCTATTTCGCTATCCGGGTATTCGCTCTGACAGCGACATGCACACGTTCGGTTTTAGTTTCAAACCATGGACAAACGCCAAGTCTATCTCCGACGGCGAGTCTATTCGCGATTATCTGAAGGAAGCAGTCGCTGAGTACGGGGTTAAAGACAAGATTAGATTCGGCCACAAAGTCGTCTCAGCAAACTGGGACAGCGCGCGCGATGTGTGGTGTGTCGCCGCGCGAAACAGCGCGGGAGAGACGGTCGACATCGAAACACGCGTGCTCTTTATGTGCAGCGGTTACTATAATTATGCGCAGGGATATACGCCCGACTTCGCAGGGCTCGCGGACTTTAAGGGCGAGCTCATTCATCCGCAGAAATGGCCAGAAAATCTCGACTATGCCGGCAAGAAAGTCGCAGTGATCGGGAGCGGCGCAACCGCGGTGACAATCGTACCCAATATGGTTGATAAGGCTGAGCATGTGACGATGATTCAACGCTCGCCAACGTATATGTTCTCGCGGCCGGCGAAAGATGCCGTCGCCAATTTCCTTGGAGCGGTGCTGCCAAGCAAACTGGCCTACGCATTAACCCGATGGAAGAACATTTACTTTCAAAATGCGACCTATAAAGGCGCACGCAATAATCCTGAGAAGACAAAAAAACTGCTGCTCGATAGCGTGCGCAAATCGCTTGGCGAAGATTACGATATCGATACGCATTTTACGCCTCGCTATAACCCTTGGGAGGAGCGTCTTTGTCTCATTCCCGATGATGATTTTTTGTCAGCGGTGAAAAGTGGCGCGGCAGAGGTGGTGACCGATACCATCGATACGTTTGTCGAGAACGGCATTTTACTGTCGTCGGGTAAATTGATCGAAGCGGATATAGTGGTGAGCGCAACCGGGCTTAACATGCAGTTTATGGGAGGCGTCGAATTCTTCCTCGATGAGGTAAAGCTTGATCTCAGTAAGCGCTTTTATTATCAGGGCATGATGTTTTCTGGCGTGCCCAATCTGATTCAGACCTTCGGATATATTAATGCGTCTTGGACACTGCGCGCCGATCTTAACTCGGTTTTTGTCTGTGACATGCTGCAAGAGATGGACCGTCAGGGGGCGAGTTTCTGTGTGCCAGAGCTGCGGCCGGAAGAAGCGTCGATGGCTCCGCAGCCAACTATTTCGGGGTTTAACCCGGGATATATGCAGCGCGGAATTCATGAGTTTCCGAAACAGGGCGAGCATGCGCCTTGGCATAACACGCAAGACTATCTGTTGGATCGAAAAATCCTCAAGCGCAGCCTGTTTAGTGATGGCGTGTTGCAATTCGGATGCACTGAGAGCGATGCCCAGACGCGGGTTGCGTAGACGCCTGTTTAACAGCCGAATATTAATAGTTGAGCATTAAGAGCCGAGCATCAAGAGCCGAGCAAAATCTCGACTAGAAATTGTCCGGATTCAGTTCATCATGATCTGAGTAGACCCTTGTCTCGCCCGCGAGGCAGGGGAAATCGCCCTCGCAAGAGAAAGGCGGGACAAAGCCTTCGGGCATCATTTCGAGAGAATACAGCGGCGTGTTCACGTCTTCGGTCTTAATGCATTGCCTGACTTTTCTTCTGCTGCCAACCCTTGCCTTGTTATCGCAAACGATTCGCTGCGTATCCATTCCGTAGAGCTCGATATAGGCATCTACTTTATTATCGATAAACGCCTGCTGCGCAGAGTTTAATGTGCCGTAGAGTTTAGTATAGAGCGACAGCCAGTCTTTATTCTCGACCTCGAGTGCAGTACCTAACCAAGCCAGTCCAACAGGTATTGAACGAGGCGCGTATTCGCCCTGCAGATACATAAAGCCGAGCAGGTATTGTGCGTCTTTTACTCCGCGCTGCGCTGCGAGGCTAAGGTCGGCGTAGGCAGATTCGTAGTCGCCATCTTCGTAAGCAACTGCGCCCTGTTCGTATTGCCTTAGCACTTCGTGATAGAAAAGCTGCGTTACTTGCGCGTGGGCAGCACCCACGAAGCCAAAGAGTAAAACCATGCTGCAAATAATTTTCTGTGTCCAAACGCGAGCATTGCAGTGTGCAGGTTGGCTATGGTCGTTCTGTCGCTTGTTCATGGCAGGAGTCCCTTTCTAGTTATTCTGTCTGAGTGAAAAGCACGGGCTTTGGGTTACACTTACTTATAATTGTAATTTACTGCGTTTATCGCTTTTTTAAAACCAAGAGTTGAGCTGTTTGTGAAGTCATTTCAATCGGGGCGCCGACGCGTTATGTGCCCTAACATCGACTGCGGAATAGACCTTGCGCTGGACGCGCTGTCTTGCCCCAAATGCGACGAGCCTTTGCCTGTCGGGCTGCGTGATGATTTTCTAGAAGTAGACGTCGCGCACTCGGGGGAAACATGGACCGAGGCGCTGGACAAACTCGAGGCGGCCATTGATTTCGCGCGAGCGCAGCGCTTTAAAGGACTCAGGGTCATCCATGGTATCGGGCGCGAAACCGACGCCGACGCATGGGAGGGGCCAGGGAGGATTCGCCGTGAGTCGCTTAATTATCTGCGTCAGGCAGCGGTCGATATCGACGCGCAGTTGAAACCCGAAAAATACAATCGAGGCGCTCACCTGCTCGTGTTCTGAGCATGATTTCGGGTAGCCTCGAGTTGTTTATAGAGCCCGAGCCGTCTAGAGCCGCTTCGGCTTAGAGGTTTCGGAATACGGTTAGAGCGCGCGGCTTATCACCATCTTTTGCACTTCGCTTGTGCCCTCGTAGATCTGGCAGGCACGCACGTCGCGGTAATAGCGCTCCACAGGAAAATCCTGCAAATACCCGTAGCCACCGTGAATTTGTATTGCGTCGGAGCACACTCGCTCTGCCATCTCGGAGGCGAAGAGTTTGGCCATTGATGCCTCGCTGAGACAAGGCTCGCCTGCGTCTTTGAGCGCCGCGGCGTGAAGCGTGAGCTGCCTCGCCGCTGCAATCTGAGTGGCCATGTCAGCGAGTTTAAACGCGACGGCTTGATGTTCGGAGAGCGGCTTTGCAAACGCCTCGCGCTCGCGGCTATAGAGTGTTGCAGCTTCGAGCGCTGCACGCGCGATGCCTATACATTGCGCGGCGATACCGATACGGCCGCCTTCGAGATTGCCGAGGGCAATCTTATACCCTTGCCCCTCGTCTCCAAGAAGATTATCCGCAGGAATGCTGCAGTGCTCGAAGACTATCTGGCAGGTGTCCGATGCGCGCTGTCCCATCTTGGCCTCGACACTTGCGACGCGGTAGCCGGGGGTATCTGTTGGCACCACGAAGGCGCTAATCCCGCGCTTGCCCGCGGCGGGGTCGGTGACCGCGAAGACAATCGCGAGGTCTGCATTCTTGCCCGAGGTGATGAACTGCTTGGTGCCATTGAGGACATAGCTATCGCCTTGCCTCTCGGCGCGCGTTTTGAGCCCAGAGGCATCGCTGCCAGCCTGCGGCTCGGTAAGGCAGAACGCGGCCAATTTTTCGCCGCGGGCGAGGGGAGATAAAAAGTCACGCTGCTGCTGTGCCGTACCGTATTGCAGCAAAGGCATGCAGCCAACCGAATTTGTCACGCTCACAATAGTCGAACACGCCGCATCGGCGACGCCGATTTCCTCGAGCACCAGCGCCGCAGCGACGTAGCCGATGTCGCAGCCGCCGTGTTGTTCGGGGACTAACATGCCATAAAAGCCGAGCTCGGCGAGGCCGGCTAGCGCCTCTGCCGGAAATGTTGCTTCTCGGTCCCACTGCGCGGCATAGGGGGCAATGTGTTCGCGCGCATAGCTGCGCGCGGTGTCGCGAATGAGGCGCTGTTCTTCGGTTAGAATCATCTTATTGCTATTTCCAGTTACTCGCAGGCTCGTCCGCGTCCGAGCTCAGGAAGCGAATCAGGTCTTGATGAAACAGGTCTGGTATCTCTATCTGAGGCGCATGGCCGACGTTAGGATAGAGGATTATCGCGCTATTTTGCAGCTGATTGGCGACGTTATGCGCTAATGTCGGGAAATCATCGACTAAGCCGTCCTCTTCTCCGCCGATAACGAGCGCTTTTGTCGCTATATGCTGCCAATCGTAGACGACGGGGTCGTCATACAGCATTTGCCCTTGCAAACGCCTTACCTGCGCAAGGCGAGGCCAGTCTCCGCCAAGGGTTTGGCCGTACTGGCGGCGCACAAATTCAAGGTGCGCTGGCGGCCACTTCAGCGGGAAATAGCGCTGATGCCCGCGCAAAATAGACTGGTAGGTTGTTGCACCGCCGCCCACAAAGGGATCGCTCCAAGGACGACTCTGGCGCTGGTCGGTGAGGCCGATCTGGTTGACCATAACGACATGCGTCGTAGTTTCTGGGTACATCATGGCAAAACGAGAAACAGCCATGCCGCCCATCGAATGGCCTACTATCGCGGTTTTCTCAACGCCAAGTTCGTCGAGCAGCGCTTTCATGTTGGCGGCGACCATATTGAAACTGTAGGGGAGTATTGGCTTAGAGCTTTTGCCATAGCCAATACGATCAACGGCGATCACGCGGAAACCAGCCTCGGTCAGCGCATTAATCGTGAGGGTGTAGGCTTCTGAATAGAAATTCATGCCGTGCTGAATAAACACCGTCTGGCCGTTTGCGCGTCCGGTTGGTGCTACGTCCATATAGGCATAGCGAAGGTCTTGCTGGAAGCGGTTGATTTCAAGGAACTGAACCGGATAGGGATAGGGGATTTCCTCGAAATTAGCCGACACCGCGCCCCATTCGGCAGGAGGATCGACTGGGGCAATCTCGGGCCAAGACTCTTGTGCGAGGCTGTGGTTTCCGCCGAGTGTTAGGGCGAGCGCGACACTCACCGCGGCGCCCTGAACGAATCCAATGTGCTTACGTCTTTTGACTATCGAGTAGAACATAGAGCTAATCCTCTCTTTGGTTATTGGTTTTTTTCTGAGTCAGTGTTCGGTCTAAATGAGTTCGACAGCCAGCGCCGTCGCTTCGCCGCCGCCAATGCACAGCGAGGCAACGCCACGTTTCTTTCCGTGGTTCGCAAGGGCGGCCAGCAGCGTCACCACAATGCGCGTGCCCGAGCAGCCAATGGGATGGCCGAGCGCGCAGGCGCCGCCATTAACATTCACCTTTGCCGCGTTGAGACCCAGCGATTCGATTGCTGCCATCGGGACGACCGCGAAGGCCTCATTAATCTCGAATAGGTCTACGGAGTCTTTTTCCCAGCCTGTCTTGGCCATTAAGCTGCCAATAGCGCCGATGGGTGCCATGGTAAACTCACTAGGCTCCTGCGCATGAGAGGTATGAGCCACGATGCGCGCAAGCGGAGTGAGTCCTCGCTTTGTAGCTTCGGACTGACGCATAAGCACCACTGCAGCGGCACCGTCGGAGATCGAACTGGCATTGGCCGCAGTGACGGTCCCGTCTTTCTTAAAGGCCGGTCGTAGCTGAGGAATTTTATCGAAGCGTGCTTTCATGGGCTGTTCGTCGGTGTCGATCATTACGGTACCGCTGCGCTGGGCGACCTCGACTGGCGTGATTTCGCTTGCGAAGGCACCGCTTTCGATCGCCGCTTGGGCCTTCTTTAGCGAGCCAATGGCATAGGCATCCTGCGCTTCGCGATCGAAGCTGTATTTGTCGGCACAAGTTTCTGCATAGACCCCCATCGCTGCCCCTTCGTAGGCGTCTTCTAGGCCGTCGAAAGCCATGTGGTCGATCACTTTTGCGTGGCCAAAACGATAGCCTGCGCGTGCGCCGGGAAGCAGATGAGGTGCGTTGCTCATGCTCTCCATACCGCCGGCAACAGCGACTGTGGCACTGCCAGCAATGAGGAGGTCGTGGGCGAGCATTATTGCCTTCATGCCCGAGCCGCAGACTTTATTAATAGTCGTTGTGCCGGTGGATTTTGGGATACCGGCGCCGAGCGAGGCTTGTCGCGCGGGTGCCTGACCGAGACCGGCGGGCAGCACGCAGCCCATGATGACTTCGTCGATGTCACTTGCCTCAAGGCCTGCGCGAGCAACCGCCGCACGAATTGCCGTAGAGCCCAACTCGGTTGCTTTTACCGAGGCTAGGTCGCCCATAAATCCGCCCATTGGCGTGCGTGCTTGGCCGACGATAACGATGGGGTCTTGCTGCGCTGCGGTTGTCATAACATTTCCTGCTATTAATGAGTCGCCCGATGAGGCATTTGCGTGGCAACCGAGTATAACCTAAGGCTGCCCCTTGGCGAGACTTGTGACTCTAAAACAAGCGTCTAGCGTGGCCCTTTCCAACCTGCAGCCGTTTTGGCACACTGCGTGCTGAAATCTATCATCACCACGAGCAGACTACCCGTGCTGGAATGAAACACACGGCTAATCACCCGAAAAAGAACTAGAACCAACACTCGAACTACACTCGAACCAAAAGGACCCAGCATGGCAATCCCAGAAATTCTCAAAGGCCGACTCTCTATTCCCGTTGTCGCCTCACCTCTATTTATTATTTCGGGCCCCGAGCTCGTCATCGCACAATGCAAAGCCGGCGTCGTTGGTTCATTTCCCTCGCTTAACGCGCGTCCCGTCGAGGTATTAGACGAGTGGTTAACGCAAATCAATGCGGAGCTGGATGCGTACAATTTAGCGAACCCCGATAAGCCCGCTGCACCTTTTGCAGTCAATCAGATTGTCCACAATTCGAACGATCGACTGATGCAAGACGTCGCGCTTTGCGTAAAGCACAAGGTGCCGATTGTCATTACCTCACTCGGCGCGCGTCCGGAGGTGTTCGATGCAATTCATTCGTACGGCGGCATTGTATTGCACGATGTCATCAACAACCGTTTCGCTAAAAAAGCGATCGAAAAGGGCGCCGACGGACTCATCTGTGTGGCCGCCGGTGCTGGTGGTCACGCTGGTACTCTCTCGCCTATGCCGTTTATTCAGGAAGTGCGCGAGTGGTTCGATGGGCCTGTATTGCTTTCCGGCGCGATCGCAACCGGCGATGCCGTGCTCGCAGCGCAGGCGATGGGCGCCGACATGGCCTATATCGGTTCAGCGTTTATCGCGACCAAAGAAGCTAATGCCGACGAAGCCTACAAGCAATCGTTAGTGGATTACGCAGCAAGTGATATTGTTTACACAAACCTGTTTACCGGTGTGCACGGCAATTATCTGCGTCCCTCAATCGAAGCGGCCGGTCTCGACCCCGACAACCTGCCTGAGAGTGATCCTTCGAAGATGAATTTCGGTTCGGGCGGCAGCACAAAAGCAAAAGCATGGCGCGATATTTGGGGCTGCGGGCAGGGCATCAATGCGATCAAGTCGATTGATACAGCAGGCGAGCTCGTCGAACGCTTGAAGCGTGAGTACGCCGCGGCGCGAGAGCGTGTGTTGGCCAGTTAGGCAACGATGCTCGGAGAGTATTAGAGTTGGGTGATGTAAAGATCCTATTCATAACCTCAAGGGAGAGAACAATGACAAGGCTAGATAAAACGGAAGGAAAGCGCGTCGACGGGACGCGTATCGGTTTAGCGCCTTTAAAGCTTGCAGCCGCATTGGGCCTGAGCGCGCTAGTAGCATGCGCTCCCGACGAGAGTGTCTCGAATGATGAGGCGAGCGCTTTGTCGAATGCGATGAAAGAGACTGTCGATGTTCGGTGGACCGAGCATGGCATTCCTCATATTACCGCGCAGACATGGGAAGGGCTTGGCTTCGGTTTTGCGCACTCTGTTGCACAAAACGGGGTCTGCGTTTTAGCCAAAGAATTGATTACCGTTAACGGCGAATTGTCGAAGTATTTTGGTGCAGAGAATGGCAATGTGAATAGCGATGCGTTTCATCGAGCGCTACTTAACGACGCTAAGATTGATCAGTATTTAGGTGCGAGTTCCGACAATAGCAATGCCATGGACAGCGGCTATGCGCGCGGATATAACCGCTACATCGACACCCATGCCGATCAGCTCCCTGCCTCGTGCGCAGGAGCCGAATGGATCAAACCTATCGATGAACGCGATCTCGCACGGCTCGCGATCGGTGTTGGTATTCGCTACGGCCTAGGCCGTGTCACAGACCAAATAGCTACAGCGGCGCCGAACCAAGCGATCGCTGCGCTTAAGCCGATTGATCTCACGCTCGATGTCGAAAAAATTGGCAGTAACGCGTATGCGTTCGGTAGCGATTTAACCGATACCGGGCGTGGCATTCTACTCGGCAATCCACATTACCCTTGGCAGGGACCGTCGCGTTTTCATATGGCGCATCTAACGCTGCCGGGTGAGATCGATTTTATGGGTGTAGGCCTCATTGCTACACCGCGGCTCGCGATTGGCTTTAACGACACGATAGCGTGGTCGCACACGGTATCTACGGCGCTGCGTTTTACCTTCTTCAGACTTGATCTTGTGCCTGGCAATGCTATGGCCTATTTAGTTGGCGACGAAGAGCGTGCGATCGAAGCGATTGAGGTGGCGGTGGAAACTGATGCCGGAATAGAAAACCGAACGGTTTACTTAACACACCTTGGCCCTGTTGTTGCAGGACCCAACACGCCGTGGGATGACCAGCATGTTTACGTCATGCGCGACGTGAATTATGAAAATTATCGCACCGGTGATCAGTATGCGGCGATGCAGCGCGCGACAGACGTCACGCAGCTGAGGCAGGCGCTTGCGGATCATCAGGGTGCGGCATTTGTTAATACAATCGCAGCCGACAAAGCAGGCGGTGCTCTCTATGCCGATATGTCGGCGATACCAAATGTGTCAGTTGAGTTAATTGCGCGCTGCGCTGTTGATCAATCGGCGGGCGCACGCATAACTACCTGTCTCTTATACACATCTCCGAGCCCACGAGACCTCTCTACATCTCG
>OJDU01000088.1_pt1 | contig 23215 bp, 17 predicted proteins | sample 1592771 | NCBI WGS metagenome assembly OJDU01 (sample SAMN05416864, study PRJEB24817) | seawater metagenome | isolation source: Sea water | place: Canada:Atlantic | collected 2013-11 | reverse complement strand
AGATGTAGAGAGGTCTCGTGGGCTCGGAGATGTGTATAAGAGACAGATATGAAACAGCGGGCCGACGATAAGAAAACACCAGCCGTCTTGCATTTTATAAAGCGGAACCGAACCTGAGGTATTGCACAGGAAGTTCTTGTTACTGAGCATCACTCCTTTCGAGCGTCCGGTGGTACCACCTGTGTAAAAGAGAATTAAGGTCTCTTCGAACGAGCTTGGTTGCATATCGGCAAAACTTGCGCCTGCAATTATCTCGGCAATACTTGCCTCGAGAGAACGCATCTCATCGGGCAGGCTTTGGATAACCCCGTTTATCTCAACGCCGTGTCGCTTCGCGTTGTCGAAGTCGAGCGCGCTGCCGGTCACAAACACACAGCTCACGCTAGCACAGGCTTCGAGCAAGGCGAGTGCTTGACTGTAAAAAGTCGGCTCGCAGATCAACAGTCGTGGGGTGCAATCATCAAGACATTCGATGAGCTCGCCAATAGCGAGACGGAAATTAAGCGGAACAAAAACCGCGCCAATCGCAGGCGGTGCGAAATAGCCCTCGAAGCAAACATTCGAATTAAACCCAAGATAGGCGACTCGATCACCACGCTCGATACCTGCTTGCGCAAACACACTCGCTTGGGCACGGCAGCGTAGCAGCGTTTCATGCCATGTCTGGGTGACACCCTGATAGGTGACCGCGGGACGCTCTGGCCAGCGCGCCGCCGCCTCGGTGAGCAGAGTAAATACCTGACCGCTTTTATTGCCTGCTGCTAATACGTGCTCATTTACTTCGTTTGTCGACATTTCTCTCACTCTTTTCTCGTCTTATCTAGTCGTCTATTGCCACTATTCTAGCATCGTGCAATGCGGCGATCTCCCCCGAACTCATGCCCAGTAAGTCACTCAGTATTTCGTCGGTATGCTCGCCTAAGCGCGGTGCAGGCTTCGGTTCGGTGGCGTCTATTGCGCCAAAGTTTAAGGGCTGTGACGGCGTTAACACACTGCCTATACCAGGCTGGTCTATCGACGAGAAAAGTGGATTCTCGAGTGAACACTCGACATCGTTCGCAACCAACTGTGTGAGGGTTTGATAGGGACCCCAGCAGACGCCCGCAGCGTCGAGAGCTTTATGCACCTGCGCGCTGCTGCGTGCGGCGAACCATGGCGTAAACAACGCTTGCAATCTTTCTCGTGCAGCGAAGCGGTCGCCTTCTTTGTCGAGATTTAGGCAAAGCTCGGAGGCAAGTGCCGCGACGCTGTCCGCGCAATCGGTCACTGTGACGATTGCTTGCCACTGGTTTGGACTAACGCCAACAATCATTACGCGTTCGCCATCGGCGCACACGAAGTCGTGCCCAAAAGTGCCAAAAATATGATTGCCCATAGGCGGCCTTTGCTGCTCATTAATCTGCGCCTCGGCCAAATAGCCGAGATGACCCATCGTGGCGAGCGCGACATCGGCCAGCGCTAGTTTAATGAACTGCCCCTCGCCGGTGCGGCTTCGGTGGCGCTCTGCAGCCAAAAGCCCAAGTGCGATCTGTTGCCCTGCAATCACATCCCATGCCGGCAGTGCGCTATTGAGTGGCGTAACGCCATCGCCATTAAGGTAAGGCACGCCAACTCGCGCATTGACTGTATAGTCGAGCGCGCTGCCTCCGTGTCGATCACCGGTTAGATTGAGGTAGATGAGGTCTTCGCGCTGCTGTTTTAGGGCGTCGTAACTCAACCAGCCACGTGCGGGAAAGTTCGTGAGAAAAAGGCCTGCGTCGTCGCCGGGGGCGCAGATAAGTCGCGATAAGAGTTCACGGCCTTCGGGCTTGCGAAAATCCACAGCGATAGACCGTTTACCTTTGTTTAAACTATGCCAGTAGAGGCTTTTGCCTTCGCCTGTAATCGGCCAGCGCCGGTAGTCGATGCCGCCACCTATTTGATCAAAGCGAATAACATCCGCGCCCAACTGGGCAAGCGTCATTCCGCCAGACGGCGCGGCAATAAACGCACTCCCTTCGACGATGCGAAGTCCTTTGAGTAGATTTTGCATTAAAATGGGTTCCGAACTAATGGCGCAGAAACTGCCCGACAGGCGACGCTATTTTCACACAACGCTTGCCTTCTCAATTAACTCGCGCGCGATCACTTTTAGCGCGAGCACCTCTTCGGCACCCTCAAAAATTGATAGCACGCGCGCGTCGACAAAGTAGCGACTAACCGCCATTTCTTCCGCATAGCCCATACCACCATGTATCTGCATGGCTTCGCGCGTTACGGTTTCGGCAGCGCGGCAGCTAAACAACTTGACCAAACTCGCCTCCATCTGGCCTGCGCCCTCGTCCATGAGCGCGGCGACCTCATAAGAGAACTGCCGCGACGCTGAAATTGTCGCAAACATTTTTGCGATCTTGATTTGCGTCAGCTGGTAACTTGCAAGCGGTGTCCCGAAGGTGCTGCGCTCACGCGCGTAACTCATGGCTTTTTCTAGCGCCGCCTGCATCACGCCGGTCGCGCGTGCGGCCGTTTGAATACGACCGCCGGCGAAGCCCGCCATCGTATAGTAAAAGCCGCGACCTAGACCTGCGTCTCCGCCTATAAGCGCTGATTCAGGGACAACAAACTCATCGAACGAAAGCTCAAACGAGTGCATGCCGCGATAGCCTAACGTTGCGATGGCACGGCCACTTAGCGCGCCGCCCGTCTCCTGCGCCACCGTAAATTCGTGCCCTGCGCACGCTGGCTTTTCTACGAGAAAAAGGCTGAGACCGCGGTAGCCTAGAGTTTTATCAGCCTCTGTGCGCGCTAAAACGACAAGCAGTTCGGAACGTCCTGCGAAGGTACACCAGGTTTTTGCGCCATTGAGCTTCCAACCGCCGTCGATGCGGGTCGCCCGCAGCGCCACCGACGCGACATCGGAACCCGTGTTCGGCTCCGTGATCGAAATCGCGCAGAGTGTTTCCCCAGCGGCGAGCCTAGGTAACCATTTTTCCTGCTGCACCGAAGTACCTCCGGCAAGCAGCGCCCGCGCTGCTATTTCCGGACGGGTAATAAGACTGCCCGCGGCACCGAGAGAGCCTCGCGACAGCTCTTCGGTCACGACTATCATGCTAAGACTGTCGGGCTTATCATCGGGCTGAAGCCCTCCGAAACGTTCGGGAATGCAGGTACCGAAGCAGCCAAGCTCTGCTGCGGGTATCAATATTTCATCTGGAATGTCGAGGTCTTGCCGATGTATCGCCTCCGCCCTTGGGGCGACGATTTCGTCGGCGAAACGCTCGAAGGTTGCGCGCATCATTTCCTTATCGCTGTCAAGCACAGAAGGCAATCTTCGCAGCTCTTGCGCACAAAGTTTTTCACCAAGTGCTGCGAGCGCCTTGCTCGAACCGAATTCGGAGAGCAGAGCAAGAAGCACGGGCTGAGCAAAAGTGCGACTCAATTCAACACGCCCTAGCCCACATTCGTCAGCCATGGGCAGCAACCTAGTCTGCGCCGCATTAAGCGTAGTCGCCCACTGTGCGAGCGCTACGTGCGCCTCGAGTTCATCGCCTTTTTCTGCTTGGGCAAGCAATGCACTCGTCGCCGCTAGCTCAGCCACAACAAAGGCTAATTCGTAGCTCACCTGCTGAAATTCATCAAGTTTGATCGCGTCGAGGCGGCCGCTCTCACTGTCGAGACATGCTTGCCGAATAGTCGAAAAAGCGATATCTAGGCGACTGCGCAGCGTTCTGATTGATAATTGCGCAGACTCAAGCGCCATGCTCAGTTCGGGTTTTTGCATAATAGAGTTAGCCTTAGCCTTCACGTTTTGTAAATATTCTCAGCATTGCAGCCATGCGAAAAGCGCGCACAAGACTAACGTCTTTCAATAATCGCCGCATCGACAAGGTGACTAAAGTTCTCTCGGAATCCTCCGCCATTCGAGGGCGAGACCTGCGCCATGATAACAATGACAGTGCCTTCGATAGGATCGATAAAAAAGCGAGTGCCCGCCGAACCATCCCACCAGATCGTGCCTTTTGATACTGGATACGCATACGTCGATGGATCGAGCACAACGTTAAAGCCACCGAGACTCCAACCCGAACCAAGCCAATAGCGACTGTCACCAATGGGCATAGCGGCTTCGGGAACGGCATTCTCATACATCAATGCCGCTGTTGCCTCGCTAAGTATTCTCTCTTCGGTGCCAGGGATCTTTCCCCTGTCTAATACCATTTGAGAAAAACGGACGTAGTCGGGCACCGATGAGAGCAGACCGACACCGCCTTCAACTAAGACAGGCCGCTGCGTCCAAGGCATGGTTTCGATAGCGTAGGGACTCAGCTCACCCGCCTCTGGTCTGTATAGCTGAGCCAAACGATCAGCATCATTGCCCTCTGCCCAAAACAACGTGCTGGTCATCCCTAACGGCGCAAGTAAATTCTGCTGTAAATATTCTTCAAAAGGCTGCCCCGACCAAACCTCAATTAACTTGCCAATAATAGTGGCGTGTATGCCATAGCGAAATTCTGTGCCTGGATCCTGAAACAGGGGAACCCTCGCCGCTTTCGATACCATCGCGTCAAGACTTTGTGCGCGGTCACGCACATTATTCTCGCGATAGAGCGCCGAACTTCGGCTGCCTAAACCCGAAGTGTGTGTTAACAAGTGAGCGATGGTCATTTCTCCCACCCGCGGACGTGTTGCTTCAAGGTCAGTCGACTCAGAATTTAGAAGGACGCGCTGATCGGAAAACTCTGGAAGATATTTGGAAACCGGATCGTCGAAGTTGAACGCGCCTTCTTCGAACAGACGCAGCGCTGCGACGCTCGTAATCTCACGCGACATCGAATAGATTCGGAACAGCGCATCTTCCCGCATGTCTGCGTCGCGCTCTCTGTCGAGCTTTCCGAGCGCTACCTGATAGACTAGCTTTCCATCGCGAGCGACAGCAGCAACAACGCCAGCAATCTCGCCGTCGTCGATGTGCTTTTGCAGTCTCGCAGTTGCACTATTCAAAGCTGCGCTCGACATACCCACGCTTTCCGGACTTGCGATCTCGGCCGCGAAGACACTTGAGTAAGCCAGCAACACTGCTGCTAGCATCGCTCCGTTAAGTGCGCGATTAAGCGTTAAAAAATGGTTTTCCCGCATAACAAGTTATCTCGAAATAAAAATGATCGACCTTTAGAGCGAATCGCTTATCCAGCGATCTACTCGCGCCTCAAGTAAGGGCAAAGGCAACGCGCCGGCGCCTAAGACAATGTCATGAAACTCGCGAATATCGAACGCCTCGCCTAACGCCTGCTCCGCGGATCGGCGCACCTCTTGAATTTTTAACATGCCGATCTTGTAAGCCGTCGCCTGACCCGGTGTTGCAATATAGCGCTTAATCTCGGAACGCACGGCGCCTTCTGATTGCGGCGAATTATCGAGAAAATATTGCACCGCTTCCTCTTCGCTCCATCGCTTCGCATGAATGCCCGTGTCGACAACGAGGCGGATCGCACGCCAAATTTCGCCCCCTAGACGACCAAAGTCTGAATAAGGATCTTCAAATCCACCCATCTCTTTTGCAAGCCATTCAGAATACAGACCCCATCCTTCTGTGTAAGCTGTGGTGCGGTATTGAGTCCTAAAACGTGGCACGTCTTCGAGTTCTTGCTGAATAGAAATTTGCATGTGATGCCCCGGGCTTCCTTCGTGATAGGCAACATCTTCGAGTTGGAAAATAGGGAGTGTCGACATGTCACTCATGTGTGAATAAAACACGCCCGGTCGCGACCCGTCTGGCGTACCTGCGCTGTAATGCTGTGCGGCGCCCGCCTGCTCTCTGAACGCCTCTACGCGCCGAACTTCGAGCGCCGCCTTAGGTAAGCGACCGAAATATTTAGGCAATTTAAGTGCGATTGCGTCTAAATATTTGTTATTGAGGTCGAGATAATCCTGTCGTCCTTCCTCGGTATTTGGGAAATAAAATTGCTCGTCTTCGCGCATAAATGTGAAAAATTCTTGCAGAGTGCCATCGAAGCCGACCTGCTGCTTAATAATGTCCATTTCACCTTGGAGGCGAGCCACCTCGTCTAGGCCAATCTGGTGAATCTCATCTGCCGTAAGCTCAACCGTCGTCATCTGAGCAAGCCGATAATTGTAAAACGCTTCGCCTTCCGGCAATGCCCAAACACCCTGAGCGTCCTCGCTTGCAAACTCTCTGTCTTCGCGAAGCCACGCAGCGACCTCGTTATAGGCAGCCAGTACATCGTCGGCGAGCAACACTTGGATCTGCTGTGTAAGTGCCTGTGCGTCTTCTGCGCTAAGGAGCCCATCGTCTACCAAGGCATTGGTTTTGGCTTGCAGGTCTGACCACAGTGGAGAATTAGGCGAGCTGTCGCTATTGCTAAATGGCGCGCCGGCGGTAACTCGCTCAATTTCCGCAAGCGCGAAGTCATAACCGAATCGGGGCTGCCTGATACCCGCAGCTGATGCGGCGCGCGAACGCTCGAGTAATTGCGCAAACACGCGATCTAATTCTCTTAACCGAGAAACATACGCCTCAAGGTCTGCCACTGTGTCAACGCGGTGAAAGTTAATCAAAAAATTGGGGAGATATGCATGGGGACCACCGCGCCCAAAAATGTAGCCGTGCTGTCGATACGGAACACCCGCCTCGGCACGCTCTAACGAAAATCGCCACATGTCGAAGGAGAGCCTGCCATCGTCATTCAAATCTGCATAGGTAAACTCGCTCTCCATTTCGGCGACGCTCGCGCGCAGCCACTCGAGGTCGCGCTCTTCTGCGGCAAGAGAAAAATCGTCTAGCTCGTCATAATCCGATTTATCACCCAGACGCGTCTTAGTCATTGGGCTTGTCTCAAGCTGCTCGGCATATTGCTCATCAAGCCATGCGTTTAAACTCTGAGTTTCAGACTGAGTCGCGACAACAACCACTGCCTCAGATTGCTGATTAGTCGGCTCAGAACACGCAGCCAGAACACCCAAAAGCACGACCGCGACGCCGCGAGCGAATCTGTTGATCAGTGTGGTTGATGACATCGATTTACCCCTTAATACTATGATTTGTTTTCGCTAATGATTGGCTCTTAGTTTTCTTTTACTTTGTTGGCGCACGGCACCTAACGCAGCAGAGGCTGCCAAGCATAAGCGCGATCACCCAAAGCAATAAACTCAGGATTGAGAAGACTGTCTTTTTGATTGTAACGCAGCGGGCAAAAGTCTAGATCGACTATTTCACCGCCGGCTGCACTAAGAATTGCATGTGCTGCAGCGGTGTCCCATTCGCTTGTCGGCGCTAAACGAGGATAAATGTCGGCGGCACCTTCGGCCACCAGACACATTTTTAGCGAGCTGCCTATACTCACCACTTCGTCGATGCCTAAAACGTGGTCAATGTTGGCAAGCATTTGTTCGAGTCGCTCACCACGGTGACGACGACTCGCCACAACTCTTATTTTCTGCCCTGCCATGGCCGCCACCGTGATCGCAACCGAGCCGCTGCCCTCTGTTTTCCAAGCGCCGGTTGCCTTATCGTCGTTAATCCCGCTGTAAGTGATGCCGGTGACTGGAACATGTACCACGCCGAGCCTTGCGATCCCGTTGTCGATCAGTGCGATATTGACTGTGAACTCACCATTGCGCCCGATAAATTCCTTAGTCCCGTCTAAAGGATCCACGAGCCAATAGCGCGCCCAACGCTGACGCTCCGCAAACGGCAGCTGCAGCGATTCTTCCGACAGCACAGGTATCTCAGGCGCCAAAGCAAGCAGCTCTCTTTCGATTAAGTCATGTGCTCGCCGGTCAGCGAGAGTCAGAGGCGAGTCATCTGCTTTTTGCTCGACCTCAATGTCTGCGGCGCCATTGTAAACCGCGAGAATTTCTTCACCCGCAGCCTCTGCGATACGGCACATCTCGCTGAGGGTATGTTTACTCCTGTCTAACTGACTCACATTTGGGGTCCTTATTCTTGCCCACATTTATGGCGCACTTTTTGGCGCCCCCTATGGCACACTTTAAGACACACCTTATGGCAAACCATGCACTGCGCACTGACTCACTCGTATAAACCTGCCGTAGAATAACAGGGGAATTAGCGCTAAGCTCGTAGCGAATTTCATCTGATCAAGCGCGGACACTCCGGCACCTCGATCCCCCTCTGGAGACACAATGCCACCCTGGAACGACATAGATACCGTAATGTTCGACATGGACGGCACGCTGCTAGACCTGCATTTCGACAATTACTTCTGGCAGCACCTCTTGCCGTTGACCTACGCTGAGCAGAATCGCATCGCGCATGACGAGGCGATTGCCTTTGTCACGGCCAAATCCGAGCGCGTTTACGGCACGCTCGATTGGTATTGCCTTGATTACTGGCGCGACGAATTAGGCGTCGATATTACCGGCTTGAAGCAGACGATTATCGACAAGATTCGCGTTCGACCCAATGTCGAAACGCTGCTGACACGACTCAATGCCGCCGGCAAAAGGGTACTGCTCGTGACCAATGCCCATCCACACAGCTTGGCGCTTAAGATGCAGCATACCGCCATTGCCGGCTTTTTCCATCAGCGCATCAGCTCCCATCAATTGGCGTTGGCTAAAGAGAACGACGGTTTTTGGGGCAAACTCCAGATGATCGAGGCTTATGACCCTGCCCGCACCCTACTTTTCGACGATTCGTTACCGGTGTTGCGGCAAGCACAGCGCGAAGGCATAAGTCACCTCATGGCAATACGTCAGCCCGACAGCGAACGGCCCGCGGTAGCGCTTGAGGAGTTCTCACAAGTTGATGATTTTGCGGCAATAATGCCTGCAACACTCACGCCGGTTCCGTAGACAGGAAAACCACAAGTCAGGAAAACCAAAAGAGACATGGCTAAGACTCAAGAACCCAAGGCTAAAACAGACCTCGTCAGGCTCAGACTCGACAAGTGGCTGTGGGCAGCGCGCTTTTACAAGACAAGGAGTCTTGCGAAACAGGCGATCGAAGGCGGCAAAGTGCAGTGCGACGGGACCCGCGCTAAGCCCAGCAAAGAAATCGAGGTGGGCGTCGAAGTGCGCCTTAGACAGGGCTTAGACGAACGCACTGTCGTGGTTTCCGCGCTGTCCGAGCAGCGACGCGGTGCGCCAGAAGCGCAGCTTCTATACACGGAAACCGCTGAGAGCATCAAACAGCGAGAGACGCTAAGCGAGCAACGAAAAAGTCAGCCACACCTGATGACCAACACGAAGCCTAACAAGAGAGACCGCCGGCTAATCCACCGTTTCAAGCAAATAGAGTAGAGCCGATACACGTAATAAGCTGTTAGCGAATTTAGGTGTTCTTTGCCATAATACCGCGCTCTTGGGCCAGCCGAGGCTTGCCCACCCGCACTCGTGGCGAACTATCGAGGTGAGGCTGCGCATTTTGCCTGCCCTAAACCGACGCCTATTTTCCCATCGAGCGCCTATAATTCGGACGACCTCACGCAAGGCTCCGAGATGCAAGGATGGTATTGCCTTGAGTAGCACCTCTGCTAAAGACGTGGGCTCGTCTGATCGCCCCTCATTTGCCAGCGCGCTCGATTTCTACAAGCTCGCGACATTCGATTTGAGCTGGGGCGGCGTCGTGCGCGGTATCGAGAAAGAAAGTCTTAGAGTGAGCCCAACAGGCGCGCTTTCTCAGACAGGCCATCCCCAAGCTTTGGGCTCGACGCTCACTAACCCTTATATCACTACCGATTTTTCGGAATCGCTTCTCGAGTTCATAACCCCGGCATACGAGCGCATAGAAGACTGCCTAAGCATGCTCGAGGGAATACATCGCTTTACGCTTACCCGCTTAGATAACCAAGAAATGCTTTGGGGATCGAGTATGCCCTGCGCGCTTGGCGGAGAAGACGAAATACCTATCGCGCTGTTTGGCACGTCTAACGTGGGCAAGCTCAAGACTCTGTATCGCGAGGGATTGAGCAATCGCTACGGCAAGATCATGCAGACAATCGCCGGCATTCATTACAATTTTTCGATGCCTGAGAGCTTCTGGCCGCAGTATCAGCAGCAGTGCGGCGATACCGGCACGCTGCAAGATTTCCGTACCAACAAATATCTGCACCTCATTCGCAATTTCCACCGCTATTCTTGGCTTCTCGTCTATTTGTTTGGCGCCTCGCCCGCTGCGTGTAAAAGCTTCGTGCGCGGCCGCGAACATAGCCTGCAAGAATTAGATGAGCACACGCTCTATTTACCTTATGCAACTTGCCTGCGCATGGGCAATTTGGGTTACAAAAGCGAGGCGCAGAAATCGCTTTTCGTTTGCTATAACGACCTAAACAACTATGCCGAATGCCTCGACAAAGCGATGCACACACCGTACCCCGAATACGAAGCGATAGGCCGCGGCGTCGATGGTGAGCCGCTCCAGATAAACGCTAACCTGCTGCAACTCGAAAACGAGTTCTACAGCACTATCCGTCCCAAGCGAAATGTTAAAAGCGGGCAGCGCCCGCTAGCAGCGCTGAAAGAGGGAGGTATCGAATACATCGAGGTGCGCGCCCTCGATCTAAACCCTTATCTCCCCCTTGGAATCGACGCCGAGCAGACAAAGTTTTTGGACACGTTTCTCGTGCATTGCCTTCTCGCGCCCAGTCCCGAATGTCATCAGGCGGAGTTCTTTGAGGTTGCCGAGAATCTCACCCGAGTCGTCGAACAGGGTCGCGACCCTGCATTAATGTTGTTTGAAGAAGGCGCGCCACGGGCAATGCGCGAATGGGCAGCCAGCATTTTAGGCTCACTAGGCCATGCTGCAACGTTATTGGATTCGATTCACGGCGAGCAGGGCCTGCCCGGACAGGCCTACGCGTCTGCCCTAAATGCACAGGTCGCCAAGCTCAATGATGCAAGCCTCACACCTTCCGGGCGAATGCTTGCGCAAATGCAGGACGAGGGCCTCTCTTTCTTTCAGCTCGCGTTAACCCTCGCCAAACAGCAACACAGCGTGCTGTTGGACTCGTCAGAGAAGGCAACTGACTCCCAACTAAGCCAACGCGATGAGACAATGTTCGAGAAGGTGGCAACACAGTCACTCGCCGATCAAGCCACTATCGAATCTGAGCCACAGTTGGATTTCGAGACGTTTTTAGCACAGTGGAATGCAGCATAGAGGCCGGCAAGACGGTAAACTGCCACGACTAAACTGAATTAAACGACCGCTTTTTAGGAGCACGAGAATGAGCAATCTAACACTGCCGAGCAATCGCATCATGAATTTCGGCATATTTTTCATTACAGTGTTAACGATTGTTATTGCCCTTTATATGGAGCACGTGATGCTCCTCTCTCCCTGCGGCCTGTGCATCACGCAGCGCGTCTTTTTTATCCTCTGCGGCTTTGTGTGTCTGGTGTCGGCGCTGCATGACCCCGAAGCAACGACCCAACGCCTCTACTCGCTGATTGCCGCGTCGATGTGTGTGTTTGGGAGCTACTTCTCGATTCGCCAGATCTGGCTGCAAAACCTACCCGAGGAAGAGGTCCCGGCCTGCGGCCCCGGCCTTACTTACATTATGGATAACTTCCCGTTTATCGAGATGTTGAACTTCCTACTCAAGGGTGATGGCAACTGCGCTGAGGTGGTGTTCCGCCTGTTCGGTATTTTCTCTATTCCGCAGATGGCGCTTATTGCGTTTGGCGGCTTATTCTCGCTGTGTCTCTTTATGGCCTTCCGTAAAACGGAAGCCTAGCCGCGGCGCCAGTCGAAGAATCGTTTTAGCCAAGGGAAATACTGCGTAGGCATGCGCGCGCTGCGCCAGGCATTGGCGGCGAATTTGTTCGCCTCGCCAAGTGTGGGGTAAATATGCGTCACCGCTGAAATACTCTTAAGTCCCATTCCGTGGGTCATCGCGAACACAAATTCGGCGATCTGCTCGCCGGCGTGATAACCGACTATCGTGACGCCAAGCATCTTGTCTTTACCCGGCACCGTTAAGATTTTCACAAAGCCATGCGCTTCGCCATCGGCCAGTGAGCGGTCGTGGTGATCCATCTCATACCGCGTCACTTCATAAGCAATACCGCGCTGTTTTGCCTCTTCCTCGCTCAAACCAACGCGAGCTACCTCGGGATCAGTGAACGTCGCCCAAGGCACAGCGGCATAGTTCACACGCGAACGCCAAAGACCACCGGCGATAGAATTCAGCGCAGCAAACCAGGCTTGATAAGACGCCATATGGGTAAATTGATAGGGCCCTGCCACGTCGCCGCAAGCGAAAATATTGGGTAGCGAGGTTTGCAGGTATTCATTTACCTCAATCGTGCCTTGGGGCGTCAAGGCCACGCCGATCTCCTCGAGGCCAAAATCTTCGGTGTTGGCCTTGCGGCCGATTGCCAGCAGCACTTTGTCGAAGGCAATTCGGACGGTGCTGCCCTCGTGTTCGGCTTCCATGAAATGTTCACCGTCGACTGTCTCAAATTTAAGGAGCTTATGGCCTGTGAGTAAGTCGATGCCCTGCTCTAAAAAGCGAGCACTCACTGCAGCTGAAACGTCCTCATCTTCGCGGGGCATAATCCGCGTAGCCATGTCTACCTGAGTCACTTTAGAGCCGAGGTGACTAAACGCCTGAGCAAGCTCACAGCCAATAGGACCGCCACCAACCACAAGAAGTCGTGGCGGCAATTCGGTGAGTGACCAGACATTATCGGATGTCAGATAGTCGATGTCAGCGAGGCCCGGCACGGGTGGTACGAAGGGCCGAGCGCCCGACGCAATGACGATCGACTCGGTGGTGATAACCTTGCCGTCAACTTCAACCTCATAGGGCGAAATGAGGCGTGCGGCGCCGCTCACACATTCTACTCCGAGCGAGGTAAACCGTTCGGGCGAATCGTGTGGTTCGATTGTCTCGATCACGCCTTGTACGCGCTGCATAACCGCGGCGAAATCCACTTTACCCGCTGCGTCCACAATGCCGTACTCAGCTGCGCGACGGATATACGACATGATGCGTCCGCTACGGATAATCGACTTGCTCGGCACGCAGCCGGTATACAGGCAATCGCCTCCCATCCTGTGCTTTTCGACGAGCACTACTTTGGCCTTTGCCCCAGCAACGATCAGAGAAGTAACGAGCCCCGCCGAACCGCCGCCCACCACGACTACATTGGCGTCGAATCGCTTCGGCTTCTTAAAGGCGGCCAGGCGCTTGCGGCGCTGAATGACGCCGATCAAGACTTTGGCAAAAAGCGGAACTACACCCAAAAGAGTGAAGGAGACGATTACCGAAGGCGAGACCAAGCCGCTTAGCGACGTTATCTGCGCGAGCTCAGCGCCGGCGTTAACGTAAACCACAGTAGAGACAAACATCCCGATCTGGCTAGCCAGATAGTAAGCAGGCACGCTGATGCTGGTCAGGCCCATGAGCAGGTTAACGATGAAGAAAGGCACCAGAGGTACCATGCGCAGGCTGAAAAGATAGAAGGCACCGTCTTTTTCGAAGCCTTTATTTATAGGCGCAAGATAGGCGCCGAAGCGGCGCTGCACCCAATCACGAAGGAGAAGGCGCGACGCGAGAAACGCGCCGGTAGCGCCGATGCTACTCGCGAAAGAGACTAGAAGCGTGCCCCACCAAAGCCCGAAGATGGCACCGCCGAGCAGAGTAAGCAAAATAGCGCCAGGAATGGAGATGCCGGTCGCCACAACATAGAACACGAAGTAAATGGCCACGGTTAATGCAAAATTTTCGTCGCGAAACGCCTGCAGACTAGCCAAGCGCGACTGCACAAACTCCAGGGTCAGATACTGACCAAGGTCTAAGACAAAATAGGCGCCGAAAGCGACGATAACTAGCGTGGCGATAGCGAACTTGATTCTATTCACTTAAATTCCTTGGTAACTGTGAGCTCGAAAGGGATGTTACCCCATAGAGCGATACGAGTGAGACGATAAACGACGGTTATTCCCACCGCTCTTGTACGCGCGCGGCTAATCGTCGATTCAATTTCGACGATGCGACTGCTAAGCTTAGGGCTTTACTCAACGCTGCGCTGCTCACTGCAGCCACCACGCAACCTCAAGAGGCTCACGCCGTGTCGATAATCGAAGCCAATCGCCGATTCCCTTCTTCTAGGCCACGCCGCATGCGTCGTGACGAGTTCAGCCGTCGCCTCATGCGTGAAACACGTCTGACTACAGACGACCTGATCTATCCGCTTTTTATTGTTGAGGGCAGCGGCCAGCGTCAGCCGATCGACTCTATGCCCGGCATCGAGCGCCTGAGTATCGATGAGCTCTTAAAAGAGGCTGCCGAACTTGTCGAACTAGACATCCCCGCTATCGCTCTGTTTCCTGCGCCCAATCCCGAGACTAAATCGCTTAATGGTGCAGAGGCTTACAATCCCGATGGCCTCGTCCAACGGGCGATTCGCGCGCTTAAGGCTGATTTCCCAGCGCTTGGCGTTATCACCGACGTGGCTTTGGATCCCTACACTACGCATGGACAAGACGGCATCATTGATGAATCGGGCTATGTGCTCAACGATGAGACTGTTGAGGTGCTCGCTAAGCAGGCGCTCTCGCATGCCATTGCAGGTGCCGACATCGTTGCGCCGTCGGACATGATGGACGGCCGAGTCGCCGCAATTCACGCCACACTCGAGGCTAATGGCCTAATTTACACGCGCATACTCGCCTATTCTGCCAAATACGCCTCCGCCTACTACGGCCCTTTCCGCGATGCGGTCGGGTCTAGCGGTAATTTAGGCGGCGGCAATAAATACAGCTATCAGATGGACGTGGCGAATAGCGACGAAGCACTGCAAGAAATTGCGCAAGATCTTGCCGAGGGCGCTGACATGGTAATGGTTAAGCCCGGCATGCCGTATTTGGATATTGTGAGCCGCGTAAAAACCGAATTCAAAGTGCCCACCATGGTGTATCAAGTGAGCGGCGAATACGCCATGCATATGGCGGCCGCACAAAATGGATGGCTCGACGAGGACGCCGTAGCGATGGAATCATTGCTCTGCATAAAGCGCGCCGGAGCCGATGCGATCCTGACTTACTTCGCCAAGAAGGCGGCGCGCCTGCTAAAGGCCAATCCCTAAGCTATTAACCTGAAGGCTTAAGACAGGAGAACGAGCAGCCAGCGTTGCGCCGCTCGCCCTAACTTGCGCCGCACGCCTTAACTATTGTTCGGTAGTACTTGAATACTTGAGTTTCGGCCTTATTATTAGACCCAGAACTTATTATTATAACCAGAGGATTAGTGTATGAGCGGCTCTATCGTTCACGTATCAGACAGCTCTTTCGAGCAAGACGTTCTTCAAGCCGAAGGCCCAGTGCTCGTAGACTTTTGGGCCGAATGGTGCGGACCTTGCAAGATGATCGCGCCTGTTCTCGAAGAGATCAGCGGCGACTATGCAGGTAAAATTACCGTTGCCAAGATGGATGTCGATGCCAACACTGCTACCGCGCCTAAGTATGGCGTACGAGGCATTCCGTCGCTGCTAATCTTCAATGGCGGCGAAGTAGTAGGCACGAAGGTAGGCGCGCTCTCAAAATCGCAGCTTGCCGCGTTTATTGACAGCGTTATCTAAATTGCGTTTAATGCGGCTCAAGACAGACGAAAGTCTCTCTTAGCCGCAGCCTTCACTCCCTAGCCTTACTCTTCGAACCTAGCCGCCCGTGGCGTACTAAAGTTCCGTTTCGCTAGACCGATGTATGCTGTGTTAGTAGAAACAGTGCGACTAAAACTGGTACTTAATTTCGTATCAACAGCACCAACGTATTCCGCATAGAGACAGGCCGAGCATGAAAAGGGCCAAAACTTGCGGCAGGCCAATCCGGTCGAAAGCCCCCTGAATTATCAGTTCCTCGCTCTCTCTCGGCGCTTATAATTTAGCGACAGTTTAGCGAGAGTTTAGCGAACGGCTCACGACCCAATGTAAAACAACCTCATATCCAGCCCTCTGTCATCCGGCTGAAGACGCGTCCCTAACAACCTAATTATTTATTCGCCTACTCTTTCTCGAAAAATGAGACGCAGAATAGGCGAACCCCCAACCAACAAAGAAGACCATCAACAATGAACTTAACCGAACTCAAGCAACAGCCCGTCGCAGACCTCGTTCAGACCGCCCACGATATGGGACTCGAAAACGTCTCCCGTACGCGCAAGCAAGACATCATCTTCGCGATCTTGAAGAAGCACGCGAAAAACGGAGAAGATATCTCTGGTGACGGCGTGCTCGAGATACTCCAAGACGGCTTCGGGTTTTTGCGTTCGGCAGATTCCTCTTATCTCGCAGGCCCAGACGACATTTACGTCTCCCCTAGCCAGATTCGCCGTTTCAATCTTCGTACCGGCGATACGGTTGCCGGCAAGATTCGTCCCCCCAAAGACGGCGAGCGCTATTTCGCTCTGCTCAAGGTTCACGAAATCAATTTCTCGAGTTCAGAGAATTCTAAAAACAAAATCCTCTTCGAAAACCTAACGCCCCTATTCCCCCAAGACCGCCTCACTCTGCAAGTGGGTAACGGCAGCACCGAAGACCTCAGCGCGCGAATCATCGACCTCGTCGCACCAATCGGCAAAGGCCAGCGCGGACTTATCGTGTCGCCGCCGAAAGCGGGTAAGACGCTTATTCTTCAGAACATCGCGCAGTCAATTACGCGCAATAATCCTGAATGCCGCCTCATCGTACTGTTGATCGATGAGCGTCCCGAAGAAGTAACCGAAATGCAGCGTTCTGTGCGCGGCGAAGTCGTCGCGAGTACCTTCGACGAGCCACCCGCACGCCATGTGCAGGTAGCCGAGATGGTTATCGAAAAGGCGAAGCGCCTTGTTGAACACAAAGAAGACGTGGTTATTCTCCTCGACTCGATCACCCGTCTTGCCCGCGCCTACAACACCATCATCCCGAGTTCCGGCAAAGTGCTAACAGGTGGTGTCGATGCCCATGCACTCGAACGTCCCAAGCGCTTCTTCGGCGCCGCGCGTAATCTCGAAGAAGGCGGCAGCCTAACGATTATCGCGACCGCACTTGTCGATACTGGCTCGAAAATGGACGAAGTGATTTACGAAGAATTTAAAGGCACGGGCAACATGGAACTGCAACTCGACCGCAAGATCGCCGAGAAGCGCGTTTACCCTGCCATCAACGTCCGCCGCTCTGGCACACGCCGCGAAGAGCTCATCACAACCGAAGAAGAACTTCAGCGTATGTGGATTCTCCGCAAGCTGCTCACCTCGATGGAAGATGTGCAGGCGACTGAATTCATTCTCGACAAATTAAAAGATACGAAGACTAACGAAGAGTTCTTTAACTCGATGAAGCGCAAGTAGTAACTTATTTATGGCTTTTAAAGACCTCAGAGACTTCATCGACCTCCTCGAATCCAAAGGTGAGCTCAAACGCATTAGCATGGAAGTCGATCCCGTTCTCGAGATTACCGAGATTAGCGATCGCACGCTGCGCGCCGGTGGCCCTGCCCTTCTCTTCGAAAACCCGAAAGGATCGAAGATTCCGCTGCTTGCGAATCTTTTCGGCAATACCCGCCGCATCGCCCTCGCCATGGGTCAGGAAGACATCTCTGGTCTGCGAGACGTCGGCAAGCTGCTCGCATTCTTAAAAGAACCGACGCCGCCAACGGGGTGGAAAGACCTCTGGCAAAGTCTGCCAAGCTATAAAAGTGTGCTCAATATTCCTGCAAGCGTTTTACGCAAAGCGCCGTGCCAAGAGATCGTCTTAGAAGGCGATGAGATAGATCTGGGCATGCTGCCAGTGCAAACCTGTTGGCCCGGCGATGCCGCGCCTCTGGTCACCTGGCCTCTAGTGATTACCCGCGGGCCAGATAAAACTCGCCAGAACCTTGGCATTTATCGCATGCAAATGATTGGCCCTAATAAGCTCATCATGCGCTGGCTTTCACACCGCGGCGGCGCGCTCGATTTCCGCGAGTGGCAGCAGCAACATCCCGGCGAGCGCTTCCCCGTGTCCATCGCCTTAGGCGCAGATCCTGCGACAATCCTTGCCACCGTGACTCCTGTACCAGATACGCTGTCCGAATACGCCTTCGCGGGTCTTTTACGCGGAAGCAAAACCGAAGTGGTGAAATCGCGTACCAATGATCTGCAGGTTCCGGCAAGTGCCGAGTTTGTACTCGAGGGTTATATCGAACCCGGCGAGATGGCACCCGAAGGTCCTTTTGGCGATCACACAGGCTACTACAACGAAGTGGATGATTTCCCCGTCTTCACCGTAACCTGCATGACGCACCGGCGCGATCCGATTTATCATTCGACCTATACCGGCCGACCGCCCGATGAGCCAGCTATGCTCGGCGTTGCACTGAACGAAGTATTCGTACCGCTGCTGCAAAAACAGTTTCCCGAAATCGTCGACTTCTATTTGCCGCCCGAAGGCTGCTCCTATCGTCTCGCGATTGTCAGCATGAAGAAGCAATACCCAGGCCATGCTAAGCGCGTGATGATGGGTGTGTGGTCTTTCTTGCGGCAGTTCATGTACACCAAATTTGTTATCGTCGTCGACGACGACGTCAACATACGCGAGTGGGACGATGTTATCTGGGCAATTACCACCCGCATGGATCCTGCGCGCGATACCGTACTCATCGAGAACACGCCAATCGACTATCTCGACTTTGCCTCACCTGTGTCGGGCCTCGGCTCGAAAATGGGAATGGATGCAACGAATAAGATGGAAGGCGAGACTCAACGCGAATGGGGTACGCCGATTACGATGAGCGACGAGGTTAAGGCACGAGTCGATGCGATGTGGGACGAACTCGGTATCGACAAGCGCTAAATTTCGCGAGTAGATTGATTACTGAAGGACTTGCACACAAGCTGCGTCACTCGAGCCGCACCTAAACAGACCGCGGCATTGGCAGTGAGCTGTTGAGTCCCGCAGCCTCGAGCGCGCTACGCGTGGCGGCGTCCGCCTCGGCCTCAAAACCCAACCCCCGCATAAGCCCAGCGTATTCGACAAACGCTTCGGCGTCGGCTTGCATCGCAAGCCTCGCCTCATAGTATTCTCGCGCCTTACCCCATAGTTCACTGCGCAGCGAGAGCCGCGCTAAGGTGAGTAATAGCGCAGCATCGTTTGGCCGGGAGCGCTGCCAGTGCTCTGCAGCTAATAACTGTTTTAACGCGAGCCCCGAATCTAGTTTTCCGTAGCAAAGTACGGTCTCGCTGTCCCAGCGCTTCTTTAGCGCTTTCTCTAGAGCACGCCGCGCACCCTCGGCCTCTCCCGCATGCAGCAACAGTTTGGAATATTCGGTTACTAACGCAGGGGTTTCGCATTGACTCGCCTTCGCCCTCTTCCATAGCTGTTGTAGCTCACTGACATTCGTTGCGGCATTGCGCAGTTGCCCTAACAGCACCGCATCGGCAAGCGACGATAGCGCATCGACAGTCATGACTTTTTGCTTCGTCAACGCAGGAAGCAAGCGTTCGAGTGCGTTCCAATCTTCGAGTTGCGCGTAAACTCGATGTAAGAGCCGCAGAAGATTAGTGTCGGCCGGCGAATTGCTGCGCAGGTTCTGGAGTACCGCTACACATTCCTCAAATCTATTTGCCTGCAAAAGTATCTCTGCCCGCACAGACTCAATCGTCGACTTAGCATCAGGGTAAGCCGACTCGCCTTTGCTTAACCACTCAAGCGCGGCGTCTACCTCCCCCTTTTGATTAGCAATATAGGCGAGAGCCATGTAGTTAATCGAACTGGCATCGGGTTCAGAGACTCCTTTTTCGAGGAGCTTTGCACTGGCGTTATTATCGCCGCGCACGAGACTCAACAAACCTTGAATCGTCGAGCGCTTCGCATTCGCTTTACGCCGAGCGCGCAGTCTTCGGCCTGCCGAAACCAAACGCCAGGGGTTGAGTCCGCTCACAATTGTCCAGAGCAAACGCAGTGCAGCGAAAACCACGCAAACCGCAACAAGCAGTGCAAAAATACTCGTCTCAAACGCGCTATTGCCAAACGCAATAAGCAGATACCCTGGATCCTGCGGGAAGCCAAGTGTGAGGCTCAGTGTCAGCGCCACCACAATAACCAACAGACTCCATGCGAATAGTCTGATCATTGCAGCGCACTCGCATTTAGCTCCGAAATACCCCGCAGTGCGCCCCCAATCAGGGGCAGGCGCGGCTGCAACACAACACCTTCTAACTGCTCAAGTTCGGCAAGCGCTGCATTTACCGGTGCAGAGCCAAGTTCGCCGTTTCGTTCGAGCCAGAGGCGCGCGCTTTGCAATTGTCGGCCGAACAGAATGTCGTCGCCTGCGAGAAGTGCAAGTTTTGCCTGTTCTAAAATGAGCTTGAATTCGCGCGCACCACCGAGCCTTGCTGCAACCAATGCCTGTGCTGGCTCATCTAGCTTTCGCCAAATAAACACCGACCGAAGAAACTCAACAGTGTCGTCCAGTAACTGCCAAGGGAGTGAGTTCTCAACGTCGGTCTCGCGAGTCATCTCGGGCGCCGCGCTGAAAATGTCTTCGGCCTGAAAGTTGGCGCGCATACTGTCGATGCTATTGCCTGCAAGCACTAGCGAGTCGGCCTGCGCAAGGAGTATATCAAGGCGCAGAAACAGGCTGTCGGTATCGGGTAATTCGACTGCGCGAAGACTCGCAAGCTCACCCGAAAGCGTTTGCCGCAGCGGATACGACTCGTCGCTGGCCGAGTTCGCGAGTGCAACATCGGCCAGTTCATAGAGTGCTATCGCCGAGACAACATCGCGCTCGAACCGAAGCTTGCGGCTCGCCATCGACAGCAAGTATTCGGCTTCGAGTAATTTCCAGCCTCGGTTGGGATCAGAGTCTGCCGCACGCATGCGCGCACTGAGTTCGGCGAGTTGATTTCTCAAGCGGGTAAGCTCCGCCGCACTCGCAACCTGCTGCTGAGTGAGTCGTCCATCGAGCTGCGTGAGCGCGTCTTGCGCAGCCTGCGCCGCCAACTCAATCAAGCGGCGGTCCCGGGCATCGTCAGTAGCCTGTGAGTCGCCTCGACCGAGGGATTCGCTTGCGACTGAGTCGATCAATGACTGCGTGTCGGCGGTGATTTTCTGGCGGGCTGATTCGACTAAGGCGGCTACTTGAACCTCTTGCTCAGGCGAGAGCTGTGCCGGGCGCTGCACTCCGCCTGGTTCGCCGCTTTCAACGAGCGCAAGCCGCGCTTCGAGCTGCGGCAAATTCGACCCAAGTTGCCATTGCTGCCAAGCTAGCCACACGATTCCTGCAAGAAGGGGGAGCGTCAATACGATCAGCGCGATAACCCTGCTACGCGCTTTGCGCTGCACACGTGTTTTCATCGGTGGGCGAACTTTTGCGATGTCGTCTAAGACCCTAGCTGTGTCTTGCTTGGCCGTAGCTTTCTTCGCTGGCTGCGCTTGCGCAGTGCCTTCGGGCTGCGTCGTCGCCGCAGCTTCGGGATTCTCGCTCGGCGTATCGCTTGTGTCTGCCATGTTCTCGTTCTCAATTCTGCGCCCTTCGGACGCCGGGAATACTCGCTATGCGAGAATGGTTTCTAACGTCAGTCTAGCCCGGTGCGACTTTCTTTGCCGGCTACCCTGACCAAAGCGCGTACAAAAGCACTGGCATCTGCCCCGCCCGCGTCGACGGGTTGAACAAAACCTAATGCTAAGGCCAATTCTTTGACGCGATCCGAAGGCACTATTAAGGGCATCTCCAATAAGGGCATCTCCAATAAGGGCAGTGCCAGAAGTGCAGCGAGTGACTCGCCGCTCGTCGCGGTAAGCGCTGTGGGAATTTTGCCGCTCAACACAGCTTCCAATTCGTCCTGCGTGTAGTCGCAGGTAAGGCGTCTGTACACCTCAAAATAGTCGACGCGCCCACCGCGATCCCGTATTCCTTCGGCAAGTGTATCGCGTCCGCCCTCGCCGCGAAAAATACCTACGCGCTTGCCCTTTAGATTATCGAAAAGGCCCGATGAAAGCAGGTCTTCGCTTGTCCCCCCCCCCGCCGAGACCGCCACCTCGCAGCATAGCAATTTTTGCGCGAGCGCCGCGGTCGATGGGCCGATTGCCACAACCTGAATACCCACAGGGAACTGGGGCCAATAATCTTCGATCGCCGCAACCCCTGCGCGAACAGCGTTTGTACTAATAAAGATTAGCGTATCGAAAAGGTCGAGTTCGAGCAGACTGCGGCGCAGCGTTGCCGCGTGTTCGCCTGCTGATGGCGGCGCGATTTGCAGCAGTGGCAGTGCAATAGTCTGCGCGCCATGCGACTCGAATGCCGAAATCAGCTCGGCCTGTTGATGTTGCGGCCGAGTCACAAGAACGCAGTGATTGGCTAATGAGTCGCTGCGAGGCGCGCGTGAATCGTGTTCGTGTGCTGAGTTTTCTACTCTGGTCATCACCAACCCTTTAGCTTAGGAGCAGCGTTTTTTCGTGTGCTGTTAGCGTTCGTCCAGCTCCGCTAGGAGCTCGGCGGCGCCTTGCGCGAGCAGCGCCTCGGCAACTTCGATTCCTAATGCCTCGGCCGCCGCACTGCTGCCGCGTGCTTCGGCGCGTAGCATGCGCTTGCCATCGGCGCTGCCAACCAGGCCGCGCAGGCTCAATTCTCCCACCGCAGCCTCGCTCGTATTGAGCTCGGCAAAGCACGCAATAGGAACCTGACAACCGCCGTTAAGCTTTGCGTTCATCGCGCGTTCAGCGACTACGCGAGCCGCGGTATCTGTGTGATGAAGGCAGCTCAGCCGCGTCAGTGTCTTGTCGTCGTTTAGGCGACATTCGATACCAACAGCGCCCTGCCCACCCGCAGGCAAAGACACCTCTGTACTAAGCCTTTCGGCGATGCGGTCTTCGAGCTCTAGGCGAATAAGCCCCGCGCTGGCGAGGATTATTGCGTCGTATTCGCCCGCGTCGAGCTTGCCAAGGCGGGTGCCTACATTACCGCGCAAATCGAGTATTTTAAGGTCTGGCCTCAGCGCACGGAGTTGACACTGGCGACGCAAGCTCGATGTCCCTACTCGGGCACCCTGAGGAAGCTTTGAGAGTGACGAGAAATGGTTAGACACGAACGCGTCGGTCGGGTCCTCGCGCTCGCAAATCACCGCAAGACCAAGACCCTCGGGGAAGGCCATTGGTACATCTTTCATCGAATGCACCGCAATGTCGGCTTCGCCATCGAGCAGCGCGCGCTCCAGCTCTTTCACGAACAAACCCTTGCCCCCTATTTTGGCCCTGTCTCTTATACACATCTGACGCTGCCGACGATCTACTC
>OJDU01000070.1_pt1 | contig 27524 bp, 27 predicted proteins | sample 1592771 | NCBI WGS metagenome assembly OJDU01 (sample SAMN05416864, study PRJEB24817) | seawater metagenome | isolation source: Sea water | place: Canada:Atlantic | collected 2013-11 | reverse complement strand
ATCTACACAGAGTAGATCGTCGGCAGCGTCAGATGTGTATAAGAGACAGGCTTTGGGGAGATCGGCGGGCGCAAGATTTACCGTGACGCGCTGATCAGGAAACTCAAGCGCCGAATTGATGATCGCGCTACGCACACGCTCCCGACTCTCTTTAACCGCAGTCTCTGGCAGCCCCACGAGCGTAAACCCCGGTAAGCCCGCCGACAGATGCGCCTCAACCATCACCTCAACGGCGTCGATGCCGAGCAGTGCGCGCGAAGGGATGCTGGCGACGGTCATTGTAGTGCTCCAAATACCTACTCTCAGCTTTATAAATAGCCCGTTAAAGATAGCAGCACAAAAAAAACACAAAAAAAATGAGCCCGAAGGCTCATTCTTTTACAGCTTATTTAGCTTAAGCTTAGTTGCTGCTGTCTACCATGTACTCGACCAACGCTTTGATATCGTCGTCGTTACAGGTAAAGCAAAGGCCTTTAGGTGGCATGTTGTTGATGCCGGCGATTGCGTTTGTGACTACTTGATCCATGCCCTTCTCGAGGCGTGCTGTCCATGCGTCTGCGTTGCCGGGTCCTACTTTTGGCGCGCCTGCAGCACCGCTGCTGTGGCATGCGAAGCACGAAGCCATGTAAGTTGTTTCGGCGTTAAAGCCGTCGCTTACTTGGGCAAGTTCAGTTTGCTGCGCGTCGGCGAAGCTAGTTGACGCGAAAAGCGCCGCTGAGAGGAACAGTCCTGTTTTCAGATTTAACACGTCGAACTCCTTACCTTAGTTGGTACTTACTGTGTTTGAACTTTACTAACGATGTTTGATGGAACTTGGTTTTTACTTGGCGACCATGTAGTTAACGATTTCTTGGAGGTCGTCGGCGCTGCAAGTCATGCAAAGCCCCTTTGCCGGCATGGCATTGATGCCATTCATGACGTTAACCATGATCGCGTCCATGCCTTTCTCCATGCGCGCATCCCAGGCGGCTTTGTCGCCGAGTTTAGGTGCGTTAGCGACGCCTGCCGCGTGGCAAGCGTTGCAGCTGGCCATGTACGTTGCCTCGGCATCAAAGCCCGATGCTGCGACCTCTGCCATTGGTGCGGCCGCCGCAGCGGTCATCGGTGCCGCGGCAACAGGCTCTGCGGCAACAGGTGCTACTTCGGCAGCCATGCCAACGTTACTATCAGCTTTATTACCTACGCAGGGCTGGCCTACGAGGCAAACTTGACGTGCAGGACGAATATTGTCTGCGGCCGTTTGTGCGTTGGCGCCGCCGGCTGCGAAGAGGCTAAGTGCTGCTACTGCGAACATTTTCTTAAACATGACTGTGCTCCAATGGCGGAAATTCTGGCGCGAATTATAGCCGTTTTAGCCACAACTGGCGAATACCCTTCTATTTTTTAGTGATATAACGACAAGAAGCTGTCAGGGAGACGAGGGTTCGATGACCATTTTGATTGGTGTCGAATTGTAGAAGATGGTGCTGGGGTCGCTATCGAGGCCATAGCCCAGCAGAAAGTCGACGTCTAGTTCGGTGATACCGAGGCTTTCGGGTATCACTGCATCGAGCATGAGCACCGTTTCGATCGCGCCAAGTTCCCCTGTGCGGTGCTTAGGAAAGGGGCTGGCGTTATTGGCACGTTCGACGAAAATCCCCGCAGAGTTAAGTGCGAAGACCTGATCGCCGGTGAGTGCAGCCGCCACCACAAAGCCCGCTTCGCCAATATCCTGCGCAGCGATAGCAATCTCGCCATTGACCTTAATCGATTCGTCGGCGCTGAAGCGAGTTTGGTAAAACGCCCCACTGCTGTTAGATGCAGCACCGGTAATAATGCCACGGGCGGGGGTGTCGCTGGTGCTAATGGCGGCGCCCAGAGGCAGGGGGTAGCCGCTTTGATAGTGCGCGGTTAGCGAGTAGTCGCCTTCGGTGACACACGCAGGATCCACCTGTTTGTCGAACGTGTTTGCAAGCACAAGGTAGCTGCCGGGGTCGAGCTGGCGGGTAAGCGTTGAACTACAGCCCTCGGCTGATTTGTCATCATAGTCGATGACAGTGAGGTTTAGGTCGGAAATCAGCAATACCGAATCGAGCGCGCTAGAGGTCATGGTTAGTGACAGCGTCGCCGCTTTTTCTAAATCGATGCGATAGAGGTCGATGTAGCTGAAGTCTGTGCCGCCGGCAGTAATCTGCGCGACAGTGCAGTCGCCGTCGGCAAGACTGTTAGACCGGGTGCCGAGCACGAGGGTGTTTTGTGTACAGCTTTCAAGTGCAGTGTAGAGTGCGTCGACGCCTGCAAAATCATCTTCGGTCGGCCGATCGATGTCACCTATTGTGGGCGCCATAATCGCAAGCTCCCGACTCTCGTGTTCGAGACCAATCACATGCCCAAGCTCGTGAATCGCGACACGGCGAAAGTCTATTCGACGATTGCTGCCAGGATAGAGAAGCCCATCGTAAATGTCGTACCGAACGTCGCTATTGATTACGATGTCGGCCTCGAAAATATTAGGTTCTCCGAGCAGCGTACTCGACAGACGCCGAAGGGTTACCGCAAGGGTACTGGCGCCGTATTCGGAGCCACAGACTTCGTCGGTAAAGTCGACGCTGTTAAGTCCGTCCTCAAGGCAGGGGTCGATTGCCTGCTCGATCACATTAAAGTCGAAAACGGTGTCGTCGTCCCAATCGGCAATGGCAGCGAGGAAGGAATCGTGCCACGCAATGCCCGAGGGAGATTCACCGGTTAGGCTCACATAAAAGTCGGTTTTGCCGCCCTTCCATTTAGACCCCGAAATTTCGAACGCAGCGCTCTGCACGCCAACAAAAAACAGCGCGAGCGATACCGCAATGGGCGCAAGAATCCTGCTACCGATAGCTGCCATCGAGAATTGCATTCCACCAGTCTTCGTTTTGTAAATACCAATCGACGGTCTTAGCAAGGCCGCTATCGAACGTTTCTGCCGGCACAAAGCCAAGTTCGTCGCTGATCTTTGAGGCATCGATCGCGTAGCGCGTGTCGTGGCCAGGGCGATCGGTAACAAATGTGATCAGTGATTTTGCGCTCTGGCCAACTGCACAGGGCGAATCGGGGAAGCGTGTTGCGAGCGTTGGATCTGCGGCAAAACGCGCATCAAAAAGTTCGCAGAGCAGAGTCACCACATCGAGGTTACGCCATTCGTTATGGCCTCCGATATTATAAGTCTCTCCAGCACGGCCAGCTTTAATTACCCGCTCGATGCCGCGGTTATGGTCGTCGACAAACAGCCAATCGCGGATCTGCGAGCCATCACCGTAAATAGGCAGTGCCTTGCCGCCAAGAATATTAAGCATACACAGTGGCAAGAGCTTCTCTGGAAACTGGAAGGGGCCGTAATTATTCGAGCAGTTGCTGGTGGTTACCCTCAAGCCAAACGTGTGGTGATAGGCACGCACGAGATGATCGCTCGCTGCTTTGCTTGCAGCATAAGGGGAATTGGGCGCGTAGGGCGTAGTCTCGCTAAACGCAGGATCGGTCGCGAGAAGCGTGCCATATACTTCATCTGTCGACACATGATGGAAGAGATTGTTGCGCGTAGAGTCGTCGTCGAGCCAGCAGTTTTTCGCCGCTTTAAGCAGCGAATGCGTGCCGACAATGTTGGTGTCAATAAAGGCATCGGGGCCGGTTATCGATCTATCGACATGACTTTCCGCGGCAAAATGTACAAGCGTATCGATCGCGTGGTCGCGAAGCAGACGTTCAACTAATGCTTGATCGTTAATGGATCCTTCGATGAAAGTGAACCAAGGTTCGCCCATTGCCGCAGCCAGATTATCGCGGTTGCCCGCATAGGTCAGACTATCGAGCGCGACAAGTGTGTCGCTGGGGTTGGCGCGATGCCAGTAGTGAATAAAATTGGCGCCGATAAAACCTGCCGCACCGGTGACGAGAAGCTTGCTCATAATGACCTACTGCTTACTTTGTTTAGGCTACGCATTGTAGCGGTTTTTTTACTTAAGAACTTGCCAGCAGACACCGCTTTAATTCGGCCTGCCATGTATTGGTGGGGCAGTCGAATTCGGCGCGCGCGCGCGCGCGGCTCATCACGCTATAGAGTGGGCGTGCGGCAGGCGTTGGATACTCGCTGGTTGGAATGGGCTTAAGGGTACAGGGACTCTTTAAAAGGCCCAGCGCAAGGGCTTGCGTTTGAATCTCGAGCGCAAAATCGAACCAAGTAATCGACGCGCCATCGCTCCAATGAAAAATTCCTGAGGGCTCTTTTGACTCTTTGGGTTCTTTGGGCATCGCTGCGATGTCAAGCCGTGTGCTGGCGGCCGAGCAAACGACGGCTGCAAGACTGTGTGTCGACGTGGGTGAACCGATCTGATCGTTCACGATTGATAATACATCGCGTTCGCTCATCAGCCTGAGCATTGTTTTTACAAAATTTGCCCCGTATTCACTGTAAAGCCACGACGTGCGAATAATCATCGCGTCGGGCTTCTGCGCTAACAGGGCCTTCTCACCGGCGAGTTTGCTCTTGCCATAAACACTCAAGGGCGCTGTTGCGGCGCTCTCTGCATACGGCGTGCTCGCTGCGCCATCGAAGACAAAGTCGGTCGAGAGATGGATCAAGGGACACGTGCTGGACGCAGCAAGATTTGCAACGCCGCGCTCGTTAATTGCAAAGGCCGCTTCGGCTTCCGACTCAGCCTTATCCACTGCGGTGTAAGCGGCAGCATTGATAATGAGCGCAGGCTGCAGGGCGTCGAGTGTTGAGTGCACCGCGGCGGCATCGGCTATATCGAGATCGCCGCGCATGAGCGGAATCAGCTCATACTGTGAGAGCAAAGAATCTGGCCAGCAGGCAACAAGCGTCTGCCCAAACTGACCACCCGCGCCAGTTAAGACTATCCGGGCGTTCGCACTAGGCATAGGTCGCGGCGTCTTCGAAGCGCTTGCCCGCTTCGTCTTTAGCGGAGAGTAGCGGCGCCGCACCCACTAAGGGCCAGTCGATGCCAACCGTGTCGTCATTCCATAGAAGCGATTGATCATCGCTGGCGTCGTAATAGTCGGTGCATTTATAAATAAGTTCGGCACTTTGGCTGGTGACATAAAAGCCATGCGCGAAACCAGGCGGAACCCAAAGCTGACGTTTGTTTTCGGCGGACAGTTCTACGCCAACCCACTGACCAAAAGTGGGTGAGCTTTTACGCATATCGACAGCGACATCGAAAAGGCTGCCGGCACCTGCACGCACGAGTTTGCCCTGCGGACGTTTGAGCTGATAGTGCAGACCCCGCAGCGTACCTTGGCTCGAGAGACTCTGATTGTCCTGTACAAATTCGAGGTCGATGCCGCGCTCAGCAAAATGCGATTGTCGAAATGTTTCCATGAAGTAGCCACGCGAGTCGCCATGCACGGTAGGCTCAAAAAGCAGCACATCGGGGATAGCGGTTTCGGTAATTTTCATGCTCGGCTTTCTTCCTGCAAAAGCTGCTGGAGATAGGCGCCATAGCCGCTTTTCTCAAGCTTTTTAGCGAGTCCCGCCAGTTGTTCGCTATCGATAAAACCCTGACGATAAGCGATCTCTTCGGGGCAGCCAATCTTCAATCCCTGACGCTCTTCGAGTACCCGAATAAACACAGCGGCGTCGAGTAGTGATTGCACTGTGCCGGTGTCTAGCCACGCAGTGCCGCGTTCGAACAATTCAACTTTAAGCGCCTTTCGTTCGAGATACGCTTTATTCACGTCGGTGATTTCGAGTTCGCCGCGCGCCGAGGGCTTAATGTTTTTCGCGATATCAATCACGTCGTTGTCGTACATATATAAGCCGGTCACCGCATAATGCGATTTAGGATTGGCTGGCTTCTCTTCGAGGTCTATTGCGTTATTGTCAGCGTCCAATTGCACCACACCATAGCGCTCGGGATCTGTGACATAGTAGGCAAATACGCTTGCGCCGCTTTCTTGATCGACCGCGCTGCGCAGGGTCTCTTCGATCTGATGGCCATAGAAAATATTGTCGCCGAGAATCAGGCAGACGCGGCTATCGCCGATAAATTCTTCACCGATGAGAAACGCCTGTGCGAGCCCTTCGGGCTTTGGCTGTTGAGCATAGCTTAGGTTGATGCCCCACGACGATCCGTCGCCAAGTAGCTGCTCGAACATAGGCGCGTCTTCGGGCGTGGTGATGATCAATATGTCTCGTATGCCGGCTTGCATAAGTGTCGAGAGCGGATAATAAATCATTGGCTTGTCGTAAACGGGCATAAGCTGTTTTGATGCTGCGAGCGTCATGGGATGGAGCCTGCTTCCGCTGCCGCCTGCGAGGATGATTCCTTTGGTCATAATCTTCTCTTGCTCTTAAATTCTGATCCGTGCTTTCTAACTCCGTGCTTTCCACCCTCTACGGTTTACTCACTACGGCGCACTAGCTTATCGATCTGCGCAAAAAACGTGGTGCTTGGTTCGAAGCCAAGTTCGGCTTTCGCCGAATGGTTGTCGAACAGATTGTCGCGCGTAAGATTTCGGTAAGTGCGCAGCCCGATACCGCTGCGAAAAATTCGCAGTTTTTCAAGAAGTTCCGCCATCGCCGAGGCCGCGAATAGTAACACAACAGGAAGCCGCCAGTGTGACGGCGATCGCTCGACAGCGTCGTAAATCGACTTCTCGATTGCATTTATTTCATAGGTGCAGCCATCGGTGAGCGTGACCCTGATCGCAAGTTTTGCCATTAATACGGAGGGGTCGGAAGGATCAGCAGGAGAGTCAAGAGTCGCTGCGAGAAGCAGCGCACTCACCACGTCATCGACGCCGACTAACGAGAGGCGATTGGTGAGTTTGGGCAAGCGTGGCAGAACGCCCGACGAGATGAGTCTAATCATCGCAGCAATATTTCCGCGCATGCCCACGCCGTAAATATTCACCGCGCGTAGAATCACCACCTCGATTGAGCCTGCGGCGGCAGCAGTGAGAAGGGCCTCCTCGACTGCGTGCTTGTCGCGGCCGTACTGAATGGATTGGTCTGAGCTTAGGGTGCTGCTTAAAAAAACGAAGCGCTTAACGCCGGCGTCGATCGCCATGCGCAGCAAAGACAGCGAGCCGTCTAGGTTTATCGCGCGGGCCTCGGCACTGGCGGCGCTGCCTACGTGCGCAATACCGGCGAGATGAATAACGGTATCGATTCCCTCGCAGGCGCGGCGCAGGGACTGAGGGTCGCCGAGATCGCCAGCACAAGACTGAAACACAGCAGGAGGTTCAGTTGGCCTACGCTCGAGTAAACGTAGCAACGGCGGCCGCTGGTTAAAAGTGGCAAGCCTCGCAAGCAACGCACGACCGACGAACCCGCTGCTGCCAGTAATGAGCCAAGACTGGCTCAAAATAACTTCCACCCGTTTTTGTTAAAGAAACGCAGCGCCGAGCGCAGAAAGTAGCGTTGGTGGTTGCCGCCCTTGGTAGCGGCATTGCCGCCGCCATGGCGCACGCGCATAGACGGCAAGTAGACAACATCGCCCAGCTTGCCGAGTCTTAAAGACAGGTCGAAGTCTTCGAAATAGAGGAAAAAATCCGAGTCGAAACCGTGCACCTGCTGCAGCGCCGTAGTGCGGCATAGCATGCAGCAGCCGCTGGCGATCTCAACGGGCGAGGCGACATTGTTGTCGGTCTTTGCGCTCGGGCGTGTCTCAAGGTCGCGGCGCTCATAGGCGGCCATATGCTTGGCGAATTTACGCCGAATAAACGGCGGCGCGAAGCCACGCAGCCAAAAAATAAAAAGACTAGGATAGGATTTGCAGAGGTGCTGTTTATTACCAAGAAAATCGGTCGCCGCTGGGCTTATGAGCACGGTCTCGGGTGCGGTCTCGAGGTAATCAATTGCCTTAATGAGGCTAGTGGATGCCATCTCGACATCGGTGTTTAGCACAAGATGAAAATCTGAGTCGAGCAACGGCAAGATACGGTTGTGCCCGCGTCCGTAGCCGACATTGCCCCAGCCCTGATGCAACACAAGGGTGATGCCGGCGAGGGTAAGGCGGGTTTTATCGACGCCGAGCAGTCGCACATCGAGCTCGGGGATGTCGGCATTGTCGATAAGGTGTATTACGAGGGTTGCGACTCCCCGGCCTCGTACTTCGCTGTTGCGCACGGCCTCCATCGCCACGCAGATAGACTCTAGCAGGCGCAGCAACTCACCGGGAGGGCTTTGGTAAGTCACGATCGAGGCCGAGAGGCGCGGTGTGGTCATGCAGGTCTCAAATGTCGACTAGGCGATCGCCGAAAGGCGTCGACACAACGCGCATGCCATCGGGCACTTGGTCTGCGTTAATGCGCCTCGGGCGAAAGCGGCGCTGATCTTCGGCACTAATTACATCGCTCGCCTGACCATTGGCTGCGCGCTGTCTCAATGCCTCAAAGGGATTGGGTGGTGGCTCGCTCTCCTCTGCAATCACCTCAGGAATTTCTTCGATAACCCGCACGGGCAGTGGGTCGGCGGCGGCGAGTGCCAAAATCGCGCGATTGGCTTCGGCGTCGCAGGTTATTCCATGTGCCTCGGAGGCGCGGCATGGCCGCGAGGGGGGATACTGCACAATAACCTCTCCGTTGGCCGAGCCAATGAGGGCATAGGTTTCATATTTAGGGATGGGCGTGCCTGCGCCATTGTTAACGCCACTGCTAACCTCGAGAGAAATGGGTGTGCCCGATTTATGCAGCAAAAGCACCGAGCGTTTAGCGCCGATGCGCGTCGTACCCATTAGACTAAATTCGGGTGTTTCGTCGGCGCCTCCCGAACCGGGCTGCTCACGGCGATTGTTTGGGCTATTCGTCGCGTTTCGGTTCTGCTCGCCGGCATCGATTGCTTCGAACAGCGTCAGCGGGCCACGCGGCTCAACGCCGACTGTTTGCGCCAGACTCTGTGGCGCCCACAAAATAGCCAATGCGTAGAAGCTTGGTAGAAGAAAGGAAGAAACTCGGTGAATTTTTGGTAGCCGGCCGACACTCAGAGAGTCCGCTGCAGCGTCCTTAACATCCTGTATAAGTTTCATTTTTTGTCCTTCGATGATGATTAATGATCGAATTTCGCGTAGTCGTTGCTAAGAAATTTTCCTACATTTTTGCCATCTGTCTCGCTAAAACTAAAAGTCTGGCAAGCTCGCGGTCATGAGAGTAAGACGCGCTGTGGCACCGATTAGTTTCCTAGTTAATGCCGACAAAAAACGGCTGCGAGGGAGACCCCAGCAGCCGTTTCGTGGCGTTCTCGATAAGAAGCGGGCTCTTACTTGTCGAACTGAATCGTGTCGCCTAGCCCTTCAACGGCTACTTCTTCTTGCTGTGGTGCAGAACCGTTTTCCAGAGTCTCTTTAAGCGCACGGCCGTAAGCGATGCGAGCTGTCTGAAGCGCAGCTGCCTGAGCCTGGAGGCGCGCAAGCTCTGAGTCTACATATTGTAGGCTGCCTAGCTGCGCTTTAGTCTCGTCGGAGAGTGTATCTGTATCGTATTCTTTGCCATCGATCGTGATTGTAGCCATTGCTTTGGTCCCTAATTAGGTCTGGTATTCAAGTTCTTGCCGGACGAATCTGGCAGTTGCTGCGAATTGTAGCCGAGAGGCGATCAAAAGGCGATTCCTGCGCGAAGCGCCTCGGCGCGGGCGATTATTTCAAGTTCGTGTGGGCAGGCTTTTCGCGTCGGCTCTCGTGATGCTTTCGATGCTCTCAACACCTGCGCTTTGGTTATATCTGGCAGGTGCTGCGGCCTCGACCCCTCGCCGAGGACATTCGGTGCAGCTCTGGTTATCTCATTCACCGCACTGAGCAGAGAGCTCTGGTCGAGGTGCGCATAGCGCTGTGTGGTCTTGATCTGGGTGTGACCCAAGATGCGCTGAACCTCATACAGGCTGCGGCCGTTGTTCACTAAAAAGCTGGCGAAGCTGTGCCTTAAGTCGTGAACCCGCACATCGTCCAATCCGGCCTGACAGCGAGCGGTGTCCCATGAGTAAAAGAAACTCGTAATTGATTTGAGCGTTTTGGGGTTAGCGAAGACCCACTCACATGTTTTTGGGATGGAATTTAGCAGCAGCTCTAACGAGTCGGATATGGGGACATGCCGAGCTTTGCCGGATTTGCTCATGGGTATGCGCCATATTTTCGTGTCGAAATCGAAGTCCACCCACCGTGACTTCAGCAGCTCTTGTTTGCGCGCGCCGGTGAGAATAAGCCCGGGGACAATATATTTGAGCATCGGATTGCGCGAGATCTTAACGCAATAGACAAGCCGGTCGACCTCCTCGGAGGTAAGGAAGCGTTCCTTCTTGTTATTCTCTTCGAGCAGCGGGGTGCCCGACACGCGATTCTTGTCGACGCCGGGAGTCTCCCACTTAAGCGCTAGATTATAGATGTAGCGCATAAGGATAATTACCCGGTTAATAGTGCCAGGCTTATGCGTCGCGCGACGCGTGTTAATAAAGTCGACAAGATCGCTTTTGGTCAATTCGTGAAGGTGTTTGTCGCCAAAAAAGGGGAGTACGTGATTATTCAGCAGGCTGACGTCGCAAGAATACGAGCGTTTGTATGTCCTTATAAAGGGAAGGTAGGCTTCGCGGACAAAGGTTGCGAGCAGAGGTGAAGAGGCCGCGGGTTCTGAGGGCGGCGCGACTAACGCCTCAGCCATCGGATTAGCAAATGTGGCGAGCGCGGCCTTTGCTTGTGCTGCGCGGCGCTGTTTGATCAATTCTCTCACGACGTTTAGGCGAATAGCGTCGGCATCGGCGATTTTTAGCTGAATCGTTTTCCCGTCTTCACCACGCTCGCGGAAATAGTACGTTTTGCGTCCACTCGCGCGCACCTGAACCATCAGGCCTTTTGTTGTCGAATCGAAGAAATCTTCCTTGTCTTTTCCGCGACTATTTAGACTCTCTAGCAAACCTTGCGAGAGTTTTATAACTGGCATAGAACTCCTCGTCTTAGGGCGATTTAGGATCAGTGCCGCGGTATCGTCTGCTTGAGTTCTTACTTTAGAGGCAAGTGGTGGGAAAGCGAAAATTTATGTCAAATAATCAAAGATTCGCGTTATTTCAAAGCATTTTGGTGGGATTTTAGTGGGGGAAAAATAAAGCCAACTCTCCTGACGGTCGCTGGTGCAACACTGGAAAATCGGCTTTATGGCAAGGAGCGCTACTAAACTGAATTTTGAGTCTAGTCTTCAGCAAGCCATTCGTTCAATTCGATAACATCCTGCGGCGACAGAATACCGGCAGTTTGCTTTAAGAAAAGGCTGTCGAGTATGTAGGTATAGCGCGCGTCGGCATAGTTTCTCAGGGCACGATAGAGGTTTTCGCGAGCGCGGAGCACCTCAACAATGTTGCGGGTACCCACCTCAGCGCCCAATTCGGTTGCCTCGAGTGCGGTCTGCGCCGAGAGAATCGACTGATTACGCTGATCGATTACCTTCACGTCGGTGTTCACACGCCGGTAAGCATTGCGGATATTCTGCGTGAGCTGACGTTCGGTAAACTCAAGTGACTCTTTTGCCGCAATCACATTGTATTCGGCAGCACGCCTGCGCGAACTTACCGCACCACCGTTATAGAGCGGAATGGTGAGGTTAAGAGCAAGTGAGGTGCGATCGAACGCGCCGCCACCAACCGCGAAGCCGATGCCCGGCTGAAATAGCGGGTCGGACACGCTGTGGGTAAAGTTACCGGCAAGCGCGATAGTGGGTAGGTGATCGGATCTACGTGCCTTGAGATTCTTTTCCTGCGAATCCAAGGTGAATTGAGCTGCGGCGATTGCAAGGCTGCTGTCTTTAGCCTGAATCTCCCACTCAATAAGCGCGCCATCGGCGTTCATTATGGGAAACTCAGAGTCGAGGGTCTTAATTTCGGGGTGAGGCTGGCCGGTGATTGCCTCGAGTGCTTCGTAGCTCGAGCGAAGCAGGTCTTGCTGGATAATTGTCGTGTTGCGCGCAAGGTCGTAGGCCGCTTGTGCATCGTACACATCGGTTATAGCAACAAGCCCAACTTCTTCACGCTGTTGGGTTTGCTCCAGTGAGCGTTGAGCAGCCTCTTCCTCTTGAATATTAGTGTCGAGAAGGTCGGTTGCGCGCAGGACATCGAAATACGCCATCGACACGCGCATGATCAGGTCTTGCTCTTGCGCTGCGAGGTTAACCGCGGCGGCTTTGTCTGCGGCTCGAGCGCTCTGAAAGCCGTACCATTGAGCAAGATCGACGAGGCTCTGGCCTAGGTTAAGACCCCAGCCGTGATTGTTAACACCGGGTCTGAAGCTATGAGCAGCCTGTATTTGCGGCTGCCCTGTGAACAGGTTTACTCCGCGGACTTCATTGGATGGTCCATTCGTAGAGCGCGTTGTGTTGCCCGTCGCGTTGAGGCTAGGCAATAGATTGGCTCGGCTCTGAATCATGTTCTCGCGATTTGCGCGGTAATTCGCTTCGGCCTGTCGCAGCGTTGGGTCATTTTTGAGCGCTAGCGCTAACACGTCGTAAAGATCGTCGGCGGCGTGGCTAACTTGACTGATTGAGGCGCTGAGTGCCGTAAGAGCCACGACACCTGCGAGTTGAGCTATTCGTCCCATAATATATTGCCTTGAGTAGGATCGATAATTGAAGCGGCATTCTACACAGTGTTACCAAAAGCGACAATTTAACAATAATCGTGTGCTCTACAACCTTGTAGCCGCATAACCGTATAACGCCGCTTGGTCGAAAAAGTTACTGGCTGACATTGCTGTCAAAATAGTCGCCAACGGCAAGCAAACACGAGTGCGCGAGTGCCTTGCTGCGCGGCCCGTTCCAACCCACAGTGGGCTCGGGCGTTGCTGTTGTGTCTTTAAAGGGCATTTCGAGCGTCATCGCCAAACAGCCAAAGTGGTGCCCGACGTGCCCACCGGCCATGGTGAGATTTGCCTCGCCGGGGGCTTTGGGCGGATAACCCACGGCAGTTTGGAAGTCGGGATTAAGATCGGCAAGGCGATTCTTGTAAAAGTCTAACTGCGCCTGTGAACTCTCATCCCATCCGCTTAGGCCTTCTACGCCCGCGATAAAGCAGTAAGGCAGCGATTCGTCGCCATGCACATCGAGGAAGAAATCGACCCCTTCGCGCGCCATCGCCTCGCGCACAACAAACACCTCGGGCGCGGCGTCCATAGCAGGCTCCGCCCACTCGCGATTCAGATTGCGCCCAGCGGCGTTAGTGCGCAGATGCCCGCGGCGACTGCCATCGGGATTCATGTTAGGCACCACAAAGAACGTGCAGCGCTCAAGCAGTGCTCGGCTTTGTGCGTTGGTTGGGTCGAGCAGCCACTCCAGCGCCCCCTCCATCCACCACTGCGCCATGGTCTCGCCGGGGTGTTGGCGCGCGATTAGCCAGCAATGCTTGGTAGGTGTGCTGCCGCCACTGCTTATTTTGAGCAGGTCGATGTCTTGACCGTCTAAACTTTGCCCCACTACCTCGAGGCTGCAGCGCGCTGACTGCAGGCTGCGGGCGATAAGGTCGGCGTGACGCTCCATAGAATAGGGCGCAAAATAGGCGAAATAGACTGAGTCTTGCTCGGGAGTGATCTCGATAGTCAGCACGCCGTTGGCTAATGAAGTAGGCCAGCGATTCCAGTGTTCACGGTCGTAGGAATAGGCTACGCGGTAGTTTTCGAAGCCCTTGGGATACGCCGCGCCGGCAGCATTGAGAATCTTGAGCGTGCAGGCAATATCGCGTGCGCCGCTTAGCCGAAAATAGAACCACTGATAAAACTCGGAGTCTTGGTCGTGCCGAATGTTGAGCCGGATGTCGTGCGCTGACTCGGCGCTCACGACCTCGATGTTCCCACCGTCGAAATTTTGGCTTATCTGCACGGTAACTCCTGTTAAAGTGTGGATTGCTGATCTCTAGGTTTTCGGTCGGTAGCCAAAAAACTCTAACTAAAACCCTGATTAACAAAGGCATTGCGAGTAGGCATCTATTTGCTATTATTGCCGGCCGCCTAAAAGTGAATCCCATGCAAAGTGATAATCTAAACATAGCCTCAAACGAGGCACTCATTACCCCCGAACAGTTGAAATCGGAGTTGCCTCTCGCTGGCGATTCCCTCGATGCGGTGGTTGCTGCGCGGCAGACAATATTCGATATTCTCGACCGCAAAGACCCGCGCCTGTTTGTGGTGGTTGGCCCCTGTTCGATACACGACACCGACGCTGCGCTGGATTATGCGCGTAAGCTTAAGGGGTTGGCCGACAAGGTTGCCGATACGCTGTATATAGTCATGCGCGTGTATTTCGAAAAGCCGCGTACCTCAATCGGCTGGAAGGGTTTGATCAACGATCCTTACTTAGACGACTCGTTTAAAATCGAAGATGGGTTACGTAAAGGCCGCGAACTGCTGCTCGACATCGTCGACATTGGCCTGCCTACGTCAACCGAGGCGCTCGATCCTATTTCACCGCAGTATATGCAAGATATTATTTCGTGGTCGGCTATCGGCGCGCGGACAACCGAATCGCAGACCCACCGCGAAATGTCGTCTGGATTGTCTTCGGCGGTAGGTTTTAAAAACGGTACCGATGGCGGCTTAACCGTGGCGGTTAACGCTATGCAGTCGGTGTCCAATCCGCATCGTTTCCTCGGCATAAATGGGAAGGGGCAGGTGTCGGTTGTTGAGACCAAGGGCAATCCCTATGGGCATGTCGTGTTACGAGGCGGCAGCAATGGCCCCAACTACGACAGCGTGCACGTGGCGCAATGCGAGCATGCGCTGCTCGACGGAGGGGTGACCAATAACATCATGATTGACTGCAGCCATGCGAATTCGAATAAAGACCCGAACGTGCAGCCGCTAGTACTGAAAGACGTGACGCATCAGATCATGGAAGGGAATCAATCGATAATCGGCGTGATGGTCGAGAGCAATATTAATGCGGGCAATCAGAGCATTCCAAAAGATCTGAACGAGCTTAAATACGGCGTGTCGGTTACCGATGCCTGTATTGACTGGGCGACAACCGAAATCGCCATTCTCGAGATGGCAGACAAGCTACGAGACGTTTTGCCGACGCGCACCAGCTAGGCAACTAACCTACGCTGGTGAGTGTTATGCGCTCGCCATGCGCCTCGCGTTCTTCTTGCTGACCAGCAAGCATCCATTTTTGCACGAATGGGTTGTCGAGCAACGCCTCTTTGTAGGCGTTCGCCTCGGCGCTGAGTTCTGCGCCATAGCTGTTAAAGACAATCGCAACCGACGCCATATAGCAGTCGGCAATCGAGAATCGACCAAACAGGTAATTACCGTTCTCGCCGAAGCGGCGACGGCAGCAGCTCCAGATCGCGTCGATGCGAGCGATCTCATCACGCAGCGCCTCCGACGGCTTCATGGACACGCTTGCCGAACAGTTCATTGGCCAGTCGCGCTTGAGGTGAGGAAACTCAGAATGCATTTCGGCACTGATAGAGCGTGCCGCAGCGCGTCGTTTTGCACCAACCGGCCAACCTGCGCCTAACAGCACTTCTTCGGAAAGGTATTCGCAAATCGACAGCGAGTCCCACACTGTGACATCGTGATGCTGCACCACCGGCACTTTAAGCGAAGGGGAATAGGGACCGAGTTTCTCGGCGGTGTTATCTTGATAGAGGGCTATTTGGATCTCTTCAAAATCGACGTCGTGCATATTGAGCAATAGCCAAGGCGCTAATGACCAAGAGGAATAGTTTTTGTTACCAATAACGAGTCGCAGGTCTTTCATGGCATCTCCGTCACACTTTTTTACTTTGATGGGAGCATTAAACCTGCACTTTGTAACTAAACACCCTGTGCTGGAGGGCTTGTTGCTGATTAAATATGGCAAAATGGTGGCAATTGCTACAAGCCGTAGGAATGCGCTGCGCGGCGCTCGCTGATTCGGGTATAGTCGCGGCCATCCGCTAAAATAACTTACGAGAGTGCGAAATGAGCAGACGTATCGCGATCGTCGAAGACGAAGCCGCCATTCGAGAAAACTACGCCGATGTTTTGCGTAAACAAGGCTACGAAGTACAGACTTACGCTAATCGCAAAGACGCGATGGCTGCGTTTGATATGCGCCTGCCTAATCTCGCTATCATCGATATCGGTCTCGAAAACGAAATCGACGGCGGGTTTACACTCTGTCAGGCGCTGCGGTCGATGTCGGAGACGCTACCAATCATCTTTCTCACCGCGCGCGACAACGATTTCGATACCGTTAGTGGCTTGCGCATGGGCGCCGACGATTACCTCACCAAAGACATTAGCCTGCCCCATCTCACCGCCCGCATCGCTGCGCTATTCCGCCGCCAAGACGTTATCGATCAGCCGCCTTCCCCCGAGAGCTTATTACACCGAGGCAAGATGGTACTCGACATTGGCCGTTTGACTGTGACTTGGGACGGTCACCCGATTGGTTTAACCGTTACCGAATTTTGGATGGTGCACGCACTCGCGAAATTTCCTGGCCACGTGAAGAGTCGTCAGGTGCTCATGCAAGAGTCGAAAATATTTGTCGACGGCAGCACGATTACTTCACACGTAAAGCGCATTCGGAAAAAGTTTTTGCTAATAAGCGACGACTTCGATTGCATCGAGACGGTGTACGGCATGGGTTACCGTTGGAACATAACTGACGAGGCCGCGTAGCGTGAGTGTGCAGGTAAGCCGCAATCCGTTTGGCATTCGCTCCAAACTTGTTTTCATGTCGGCTTTCTTGCTCGTTATTCCTTGGCTAGGTTATCAATACATTCTCGAAATGGAGGAGTATCTGCGCCGCGGGCAAGAGCAAACCGTGCTTGGCACCGCGCAGGCGCTCGCCACCGCGCTTAACGAACGCCCCGAATTATTCGACGAAGGCAGTTACGAGCCTGCGCGTCGCACCGAAGATCTTTACGTCTATCCTATTTTTTCTGCGCTGTCTCTGAACGACGGCTCGCTCGTTGACTGGGGTGAATATCAGCGCTACGAAGTGGCTTACGATGACAGCGCCTACCTACGCACAGTGGTTAACCCCTCGCGCTATTACGGCCGCGACGACACGCTCAGCTACCGCACTATGGTTGGCTCGCACAACGGCTCGCTCTATGCGTATTTTAAGGTGCGCGACGACGCCGTCGTGTATCGCAGCCGCGACAGCCTGCGCGTTAATCGCTCAGACTTCTTGCGCATCTCGATGCTCAGCCGCGAAGGCGACGAAGTAAAACACTATATCGTTGCGCCGCACGAACCCGAATTTCTATACCCCTTCTCGGTTGACGAGAATTTTGCCAACCCCACTCATGAAGAGCGCATAAGCGGTCAGTGGTACGAAACAGACGAAGGCTATGAAATCGAACTGCAAATCCCCTTCGACATGCTCGGCTCGCGCCTCGGTTTCGCCTTATTCGACGTTGACGACGTAGACACGCGCGCCGTCTCAACAGCGATTGCAACCTATGACACTGCGTCAATAAACGACCTTGGTTCGCTTAGGCTCCCCACGCCGGAGATCGATCGCATAGTTGCCGGCATGGGTCACGTCAATGCGCGCATTCAGGTTGTGGATCGCAGCGGACGAGTCTTGCTTACCGTTGGCGATATTCAAACCGCAACCGGCATCACACTTATGCCGCCAACCGGCAATCAGTCCTCAAACCCAATTTTTGGTTTCATTCAGGAAAAAATTCTTAACCCTGTCTATTACCAAATACTCTCCAAACCCAGCAACGACTTTATTGACGAATTGTATTCGGGAGTCACGCGCGAAGGCGCCCATATTGACGCCGCGTTACAGGGTGAGGCCATTACCCAGTTTCGCTCGCTCGCCAATACGCAAACACGACTCCTCGAGGCTGCGCACCCTATTCTAGCCGACGGCGAAATACTGGGTGCCGTGGTCGTCGATCAGAACATGAACGGCCTACGTACTTTTCGCAATCAGGCGCTCGAAACACTGTTCAATACAATCCTCGCGGTTATGCTCGTTGTTGTACTCGGTCTCTTCTTATTCGCCTCGAGAATCTCTACGCGTATCCGCACACTGCGCAATCAAGCCGAGCGCATAATTGATGATTCGGGCAGGGTTAAGAACACCATGATCCCGTCGCGAAATTCGGATGAAATAGGTGATCTATCGCGCAGTTTTGCGAACATAGTAGAACGACTGTCTCAGTATACGAGTTATCTCGAGAACATGTCTTCGCGTTTATCACACGAACTGCGCACGCCGGTCACCGTTGTTCGCAGCTCGATCGAAAACCTTTCAATGAACAGCACCGATCCCGAAACGGCTGTTTACATCGCCCGTGCCGAAGAGGGCATTAGTAGACTTAACTTGATTCTAACGAGCATGAGCGAGGCAACACGCCTCGAGCAAATGCTCGAAACATCGGACAAAGAAAAGATGGACGTAAACGCTGTCGTTTACGGCTGTGTAGAGGGTTATAAACTCGCCTACCCCGAGTCAAAATTTGAGCTCGCCACCGAAGAAGACAAAATGTTTATCAACGGTGTACCCGAATATGTCGCGCAGTTGCTCGACAAGCTCGCGGCAAATGCCGTCGAATTCTCCTATCCCGACCAGCCGATCGTATTTCACTGCCGAACCCTGCGTGACCATATTTTGGTGCGCGTCTCTAACGCAGGCCCCTATCTGCCCGAAGAAATGAAAGACCGCGTATTCGAGTCGATGATTTCGGTACGTCCGCAAGAAAAGCAGAAAGAACCGCATCTGGGTATGGGTCTACATATCGCGCGCCTAATCGCCGAGTATCACGGCGGCTCGATACGCGCGGAGAATCGCATCGATGCCGAAGGCGTAAGCATCGGCGTGGTTTTTCCTAAGTTTTTTAAATAGCCTCTGGTCTAAGCCCAACCAAGACATCCAGCGCCACTTTGTAATCCATTCTCTCGCCGGTCCAGTGCGGTAAGGTTGTTTTTGAATCGATCGGTGTTTACGAAGTTATAATCCAATAGAAAAGGCGCATTCAGCTAACCGAATGCGAGTTCACTCTTGTATCAGAGATGGTGGGTAACTTGATCGAAAATGCGATTATCTACACCCAAGCGGGGGGCAGCGTTTGGGTAAGCGTTGACAATAAAAACGGCAATGTAGTGTTTGCCGTAGAAGACAACGGACCGGGCATTTCGGAAGCCTACTGGCCGCAAATATTTGACCGCTTCTTTAGGCCGTCGCCCGCAGCCGGCGAAGGCTGCGGTTTAGGCTTGGCCATTGTGCGTGAGATTGCGATGGCACACGGAGCGTCGGTCGAGCTTGAAAGCGGCCGCGAAGGACGCGGTGCGCGGTTCTTTGTTTCGTTCTGAGGGCTCGTTTTAAGGGGTCGTTTAAGGGGTCAGACCCCTTTTTAAGGAGCTACGCCCAACTACTCCCCTGTATAAAACTTCGGCGCGTTCATCTTCACCACCGGCGAGTCGGCGGCCCATGCGTGGCAGGTATCGATTACGCCTGGGCGTTTGTCCGATGGCTCGATATGCGAGTCGGCTTTGTTCTGGCGATGCTTCATCAGCGGCCAGATGGTTTGCATGGCGGCGGTTGCCATGGGGTAGAGGAGTTCGGTGAGGTGGGTGCAGCCGTTGGTGCCGCCAACCTGCATGCGCACTTTCTGGCGCCAGCCGCGGCCCATCTGAATGCCAATCACTTTTTTGTAATTGGGCGTGATGCTCGGGCACATTTCGAACGGGCTATGCTCGGTTGCGGCCTCAATGTCTTTTATCGTGAAACTGTCATCGATAGTGACGCGTAATAACATCTCGTGTAACGGCTCGCCTACTTTGACTTCGCCACGCCAGTCATTTCGAAACTGATACGTTTTCGTGTCGGTCATGTGCGCTTCGATATCCCATAAGCCATCTTCGCGCTCGTATCCGCGGTAGTGAATTGCTCGGGTGTGAACGTGCCGGCGCGGCGCGGGGTCTGAAAAAGCCATGGGGAATCCTGAGAAAGTAGTCGCCGGATTATAGCCCAGAATCCGGCGGCTGTGTGCCTGTACATCCTTGGGAGCCGTCCCTACAATGGCTCCTCGAAAAAGAAGTCGTTAACGACGTAATTACAGAAGGACACTATTATGACAACTGCAAGCGCCCGCCACATCCTCGTTCAGACCGAGCAAGAATGCCTCGACCTCAAAACCCGCATCGACGGTGGCGAAGATTTTGCCGACGTTGCTAAGGCGCATTCTTCGTGCCCTTCGAAAGCGCAAGGCGGCGACCTCGGCTCGTTTGGACCTGGCATGATGGTTAAAGAGTTTGACGAGGTGGTATTCAGCGCGCCGGTCGGCTCGCTGCAAGGCCCCGTGCAGACCCAGTTTGGTTTTCATCTTTTAGAAGTTACTGCGCGCGATTAATCAGACGAACGAGACGCACCAAAAGACCAAGCCGATAGAATTAGCCGCCATGACCCAGCCCGAACTCAAGATCGAAGTCGACCAGCGCGAGACGCTTTTCGACAGTTTTCTGCGGGTCGATAGGCTCAAGCTTCGCCACTCGCTATTTGCGGGCGGGTGGAGCGAGCTAATGACGCGCGAGCTGATTCTGCGGCCACGCGCGGTTGGCGTGCTGCTGTTCGATCCCGCGCAGCAGCAGGTTGTGTTAGTGCGGCAGATTCGTGTGGGCATGCTCGACGAAGGCCAAAATCCTTGGCTGCTCGAGCTGGTTGCTGGCATGGTTGAGTCGGGCGAGGAGCCTATTGAGGTCGCCGCGCGCGAAAGCCTCGAAGAAGCGAATACCAAACCCCAAGATCTGCTGCAGATTTGTGAGTACTACAACAGCCCCGGCATTAGTAATGAGCGCATCACGCTGTTTTGCGGACGCGTGGACGCGACGCAGGCCGGCGGCATTTTTGGGCTCGATGCCGAGCACGAAGATATCGAAGTGGTAGTGTTAAGCCTCGCCGATGCTCTGGCCAAAGTCGCCTCGGGCGAGATCAATAACGCGATGTCGATTATCGCGCTGCAGTGGCTTCAGCTGAATCAGCCGATGCTCGAAGAATCCTGGAAGTGAGATGCCGAAAAACCGTTACAGCATAGACCTGATTAAGCAGATGGCAGAATGTGATGCGAATTACATTCGCCTGCTACGGCTTATGCCTGTGCTTGCGGCGCATCGCCAGCGTGATTTCGCGAGCCTTGGTGTCGATAGGGCTGCTCAAGCGGAAAAGGCGCTCGAGGGCATGCGCACGGTATTCACGCTCGCAGACCTCGCGACCGAGCCGGTCACCGTTGAGATTACCGTGCTCGAAGCGTTCAAATACACCACCACGCTCGAAATCGTGCAGCGCCCCGTGCTGCGCGAGTGGATGACCAATCCCTCTATGCTCATTCGCGTGTATCACGACGCGAGCACGGCCGAGGTCGTGTCTTACCAAGGGCATAAGAATCTGCAAGTGCGCTACCCTCAGCCCAATGCCAAGATGTATCAGTCGGACGAGAAGGGGCAGGTGAATCAATTTTTAGGCGAATGGCTTTCGCATTGCCTGACAGTTGGCCAGAGCGCCGAGACTGTCTGGGTTGGCGACACAACGACCCCCGCCTAATGGCCGCGTCGCGCACCTACACTGTCTTTCAATTTACCGACTCGCATCTCAGCGCAGACCCAGCCGCTTGCATGCGGGGAGTGAACACCACCGACTCATTAAAGGCAGTGACGGCGCTCGCGAGTGCTCTTGCACTACCCGACGCCATTGTCGCGACCGGCGATCTTTCCCAAGACGGCAGCGAGGCGTCGTATTCGCGTTTTCGCGAGGAGGTCTCGCAGCCCAACATTCCCCTGCGCTGGCTGCCCGGCAATCATGACGATGCGGCGACGATGCGGCGTTGCGAAGGTGCAGAGGCGCAGCCGCTTAGGCTCGGCAAGTGGCACATTATTACGCTCGACTCTCAGGTGTTAGGTGCCGAGCAGGGCGCGCTCGATGCCGAAAGCCTTAAGCGACTCGAGGGCGAGCTGGCCGCAGCAGACGCCGTGAGTGAGTATGTACTTCTCTGTGTTCACCATAATCCGCTGCGCACCGGAGCGAAGTGGATGGACACGATCGACCTGACCAACGGGGCCGAACTGCTCGCTATGCTGAACAAACACCCCAGTGCGCGCGCGTTGATTCATGGGCATATTCATCATAAGTTTGAGCGCGTGGTGGGCAATGTGCAGGTGTTGGGCACGCCCTCGACCTGCGCGCAGTTTGCCCCGCAGGCGACCGACTTTGAAATCGATACACAGCCCGCCACCTGCCAGCCAGGATTTAGGTGGCTCAGGCTGCATCCCGATGGCGCTGTCGAGACCGGTGTCGAGCGGGTCGCGGCGGGCACGTTTACCCCTTCGAACGCAGCGCGGACTAACACCCCGTATGTGCTTTACCTACACGGTTTTCTTAGCTCGCCGCAGTCTCTAAAGGCTAAGCAAGCGCTTACTTACTGTCAGCAGCAGGGCATTGAGATCGACATTCCAGCACTGACCGAAGGCCCGGCTGCGACCATCGCCGCCCTGCGCGAGCGTCTGGAGGCGGGGATTGCGCGCACAGGCGGCGCGGTGCTCATAGGCAGTTCGCTCGGCGGCTATTACGCGACTTATTTGGCCAATCACTATGAGTTGCGCGCAGCGCTTATTAATCCTGCGGTGCGACCGTATTTGCTGCTGCGCGACTATTTAGGCGAGCAGCGAAATTACCACACAGGCGCGGTGCACGAGGTGACCGAGGAACAGATGCAGGAGCTGCTGGACATTGAGGTAGAGACGCTAGCCACGCCCGAAAATTTTCGAGTCATGCTGCAAACGGGCGACGAGACACTAGACTACGCAGAGGCGGCGGCCAAATACGCCGAGTCGTCTCTGCACATTCACCAAGGTGGCGACCATAGCTACCAAGGTTTCGACAACGAACTACCGCAACTCTTCGCGTTTTTGTTATCAAGAACTGCGACCAAAGCGCGATAGAATACTATTCTGCACGCATTCCAGAGACAACCGCATGAGCAACACCTATAACGCCGACGCGATCGAAGTCCTTTCAGGGCTCGATCCCGTGCGCAAGCGCCCCGGCATGTATACCGATACCACGCGTCCTAACCATATGGTGCAGGAGGTTATCGATAACAGCGTCGACGAAGCACTTGCCGGCCACGCGAAAACGCTGACCCTCACTCTCAACAAAGACGGCTCGGTCGAGGTCGAAGACGACGGCCGCGGCATGCCTGTCGATATCCATAAAGAAGAGGGCGTGAGCGGTGTCGAGCTTATCCTGACCAAACTTCACGCCGGCGGTAAGTTCTCGAACAGCAATTACCAATATTCCGGCGGCCTGCATGGCGTGGGGGTTTCGGTGGTCAACGCGCTGTCGAAACACCTCGAGGTAATCGTGCGCCGCGACGGCAATGTGTATTCGATGAGCTTTGCCGACGGCTACAAAGCCACCGAGCTTAAGCAGATCGACACGGTGGGCAAGCGCAACACCGGCACCACCGTAAAGTTTCTGCCAGACGGCCAGTATTTCGACTCGCCGCGGGTGTCTATTCCACGCTTAAAACACGTGCTGCGTGCAAAAGCCGTGCTCTGCTCCGGGCTGCTTGTTAAGTTTATTGACAATACCGTGTCAGAAGACAAGGCGCAGAGCGAAGAGTGGTGTTTCGAAGACGGCCTTATCGACTATCTGCGTCAGGCAACCAACGAATACGAGACCCTGCCCGCAGAGCCTTTTTCGGGGTCGGTAAGCCAGAACGGCGAAGGCGTAGACTGGGCGGTGCAATGGTTGCCTGAGGGCGGCGAGATTATGGCCGAAAGCTATGTGAATCTCATCCCTACCGCGCAGGGCGGCACCCACGTGGCGGGCCTGCGCACCGGCTTGCTCGAAGCGCTGCGAGAGTTTTGCGAGTTTCGCAGCTTGCTCCCGCGTGGCATTAAACTCACTCCCGATGACATCTGGGAACGCTGCTGTTTTGTGCTGTCGTCTAAAATCCTCGATCCCCAGTTTAGCGGTCAGACTAAAGAGCGATTGTCTTCACGGCAGACCGCCGGATTCGTCGCCGGTGTCGTCAAAGACTCCTTTAGCCTGTGGCTTAATCAGCATACAAGTGAAGCCGAGGCGATTGCCGAGCTTTGCATCAGCAACGCGCAAAGCCGCCTCAAGGCGAGCAAGAAAGTCGCGCGCAAGAAAATCACCTCCGGCCCAGCTCTGCCGGGCAAGCTCGCCGACTGCTCGACGCAGGACGTGATGGCCGGCGAGCTGTTCTTGGTTGAGGGTGACTCGGCGGGCGGCTCGGCGAAGCAGGCGCGCGATCGCGAATTTCAGGCGATTATGCCGCTGCGCGGAAAAATCCTTAACACCTGGGAGGTCGACTCTAGCGAGATCTTAGCCTCGCAGGCCGTACACGATATCGCCGTCGCGCTCGGTGTCGACCCCGCCACAAGTGACATCAGCGGCCTGCGCTACGGCAAGATCTGCATTCTCGCCGACGCCGACTCCGACGGTCTGCACATTGCCACGCTGCTGTGTGCGCTGTTCGTGCAGCATTTCCGTCCCGTTGTCGAAGCGGGGCATGTGTATGTTGCGATGCCGCCGCTGTTCCGTATTGATATGGGGAAAGATGTTTATTACGCCCTCGACGAGAGCGAGAAAAACTCGATCCTCGATCGGCTCCAGGCCGAAAAACCCAATGGCAAAGTGAATGTTCAGCGTTTTAAAGGCTTGGGCGAGATGAACCCGCTTCAGCTTCGCGAGACCACGATGGCGCGTGATACCCGCCGCCTCGTGCAGCTCACGCTCGAAGACGACGCCAGCAAAACCGACAAAAATGGCACCTTCGAAGCGATGGACATGCTCCTAGCAAAGAACCGCGCCGCCGATCGTAAATCGTGGCTGGAAAGCAGCGGCGATGCGGCTGATATGGCCGAGTAGCAGCTGGCTAAATTAGCTCGGCTAGCTCGGCAATAAAGACAACACCAGAGAAACCGAATGAACGAAGAAATTATCATCAACGACGAAGGCATCGAGCAGATTCCGCTCAAGAGTTATACGCAGAGCGCGTATTTAAATTACTCGATGTATGTCATCAACGACCGCGCGCTTCCCAATTTGGGAGACGGGCTTAAGCCCGTGCAGCGCCGTATTGTGTACGCGATGTCGGAGCTTGGGCTGAAGGCGTCGGCGAAGTTTAAAAAGTCGGCGCGAACGATCGGCGACGTGATCGGCAAGTTCCATCCCCACGGCGATTCTGCGTGCTATGAGGCAATGGTGTTAATGGCGCAGCCGTTTAGCTATCGGTATCCGTTAGTCGACGGGCAGGGCAACTGGGGCTCGCCGGATGATCCCAAATCCTTTGCGGCCATGCGTTATACCGAGTCGCGATTGCAGGGCTACGCCGATGTGTTACTCGGTGAGCTTGCTCAGGGTACCGTCGACTGGAAACCCAATTTCGATGGCACGATGGACGAGCCCGAGATGCTGCCCGCGCGGCTGCCAAATGTCCTGCTCAACGGCGGCAGCGGCATCGCGGTCGGCATGGCAACCGACATTCCGCCGCACAATCTGCGCGAAGTTGCTAACGCGGCTATTCATCTGCTCGATAGACCCAAGGCGACGCTCGAAGACATCTGCGAGATTATTCAGGGCCCCGACTACCCAACCGAGGCGGAGCTGATCACGCCGAAAAGCGAAATCGAGGCGATGTACCGCACCGGTCGCGGCTCGCTCAAGGCGCGCGCGGTGTATGTGTCCGAAGGCGATGAGATTGTTGTCACGGCGCTACCTTTTCAGGTGTCTGGCGCCAAAGTGCTCGAACAGATCGCCGCGCAGATGCAGAAGAAAAAGCTGCCGATGATTGTCGACCTGCGCGACGAGTCCGATCACGAAAACCCGACGCGCATCGTCATCGTGCCCAAATCGAACCGGGTCGACGTTGACGCCGTGATGTTGCACCTGTTCTCGACAACCGACCTCGAGAAGAACTACCGCGTTAACTTTAATATGATCGGCATCAATAAGCGCCCGCAGGTTAAAGACCTGCGCTCGCTGTTGGTCGAATGGTTGGAATTTCGGACGAGCACCGTGCGCAGGCGTCTGCAGTTCCGCCTCGATAAAATCATCGACCGCCTCCATATTTTAGAAGGCTTGTTAGTCGCCTACCTCAATATCGACGAGGTAATCAAAATCGTGCGTACCGAGGACAAGCCCAAGGCTGCCCTCATCGCTGCATTTAACATTAGCGAGCGTCAGGCCGAAGCGATCCTCGAGCTAAAGCTGCGCCAGTTAGCTAAGCTCGAAGAGATTAAGATTACCGGCGAGCAGAGCGAACTCGCCGCAGAGCGCGAGACGATCGAACGGCTTTTGGGTTCCGATACGCGTCTCAAAACATTCATCAAGAAAGAGATTCAGGCCGACGCCGACAAATACGGCGACGACCGCCGGACTCCTTTAGTCGCACGTGGCGAAGCGAAAGCCTTTTTGGCGACCGAATTGGTTTCTGCCGAGCCGGTCACGGTGGTGCTTTCGGAGCGCGGCTGGGTGCGCGCGGCGAAAGGCCACGAGGTCGACGCCGCAGGACTCCAATACAAATCGGGCGACAGCTTCAAACAGGCAGCTCGAGGCAAGAGTAGCCAGTTTGCCATTTTCCTCGACTCGACCGGCCGCACCTATTCGCTCGCCGCACACTCGTTGCCTTCTGCGCGCGGGCAGGGTGAGCCGCTTTCCGGTAAGGTCAGCCCTCCTTCTGGGGCAACTTTCGAAGGCGTATTAATCGGCGACGACGGCAAAGACGTGCTGCTTGCTAGCGATGGCGGCTACGGGTTCGTCGGTAAGCTCAGCGACTTAGTGAGTAAGAACAAGGCTGGCAAGGCGGTGCTCAAACCATCCAAGGGCGGGCTTGTCATGCCCCCACTCGAGGTCGCCAATTACGACGAGGACCTGATTGTTGCGATAAGCAATGAGGGCAGGATGCTCATGTTCCCATTGAGGGAACTGCCGCGTTTAGCCAAGGGTAAGGGCAATAAGATCCTTGGCATTCCGCCGGCACGGGTTGCCGAACGCGTCGAGTTTGTCGTGGCGATAGCGGTTTTGGGTGCGCAAGACTCTATTACGATTCATGCGGGCAAGCGCCATCACAACCTGCGCCCTGCTGATCTCGAGCACTACGCCGGTGAGCGTGGTCGACGGGGTAATAAACTGCCGCGAGGCTTCCAGAATGTCGACTCGATCGAGGTGGTGCCTAAGGCTGTGAAGGCTAGCGAGGCTGAGAGCTAGGAAGCCAGAGGCTCCTGCGACCACAGCGCGATCAGCTGATGTGCCTGCCGGTCGAGCAGGAGTCGATAGTCCGAAAGCGGCTCTAGGCTCAAATATGCCTCGAAATCGAATGGGCTAGAGTCGATGTCCAGATAAGCATGGGCGTCTAGCCGCGAACCGTCGCCGGCCGCTTCGTAGCAGGGTTCGCTTATTAGAAGGGAGTTATCCGGCGCCTCGTTGCATAGGGCGCGCGCCTGATCGAGCGTCGTGCCGCTGAGCGAGTTAGTGGCATGCGTGATGGGCGAATAGATGCCGCGTAGCATCGACCCGCTGTGAGCGGCGAGCGTAAACTCTGTCTCTTATAC
>OJDU01000068.1_pt1 | contig 27772 bp, 39 predicted proteins | sample 1592771 | NCBI WGS metagenome assembly OJDU01 (sample SAMN05416864, study PRJEB24817) | seawater metagenome | isolation source: Sea water | place: Canada:Atlantic | collected 2013-11 | reverse complement strand
TTGAGGAATTTTGGGCTGTTTGCCGCTCATGGTCAAAGACAGGCGAAAGCCGCCTAATATCTTTCCAGCGCTTAACATCTTTTGATGACATCGAGCAAATGAGGCAGCGCTACAACGTAGCACCGCAACGCACTTTTTTAGATGTAGGCTACCAGCGCGCCCGCGTATTAGCCGAATGTGGGCGCTATGGATGGATGGGGATGAGAGGGGAAGATACGGTTGATTATGCGCACAACATCAATGGGCATCAGGTGCGCCGCATGTTTTCAAAGCCAACACGTGTAAGCGCAACCGGGCGCACGGCGCCGCCTGTTTTCCGATGGTCTAACCCAACAACCAAAGACGTCTTGCACTTACTCAAAAGCGGTAAATCTCACGCTTGGGATGTTTGCCCATTAGGAGACATGGCAGATGAATACGCCAAACAAATAGACAGTGAACGCAAAAAGGAAGTGTTGGACAAACACGGTAGGACGACATTGCGATGGATGAGTTTCAGAGCAAATCACGCTTGGGATTGTGAATTAATGCAAGTGGTAGCGGCTTCAATTGCAAAACTATTTCAGACAGGAGAGTAAATAACAGAACATAGCTAACCAGTTAAGCGGCAGCGTTTAGGCGTTGCCGCTTTTCTGTATACATACCAAAAGCGAACGCTTCAAAGCCTATAGGGTAAATGGCAAGTGACATTACCGCATTTCTGAAGCTTCAATCTGACGCGTGGCTTTTAACGCTCAAGGACCGTGTTGCGGACGCGATTCTTGCCGGCAGCGTTACCGTCTCTTTTTCCAATGCATCCCAAAGCGGAAGCCAGGAATTAGTTTTGCCGACTGATGAACTAGCCAGTCAATTGACCACTGTCTTAATTGATAAATCCCTTGTAACCGGCACCAAACCCGCCCGCATGACTTTCGCAAGGTTTGCACGATGAGCCAAATTCTTGACCACAACGGCAAGCCGATTTCAGCCGATAGCGCGCCCAAAAAACGCGCAACAATAAACAGCCATTACCGTGGCACTGAAAGCAACCGGTTTAGGACTTCATTGCCTTATGTCGCCGCTGACGTTAACCAAACCTTAAACCGCGGCACAAGGCGCCGCTTGATGGCGTTTTCAAGATGGTTGTATTCCAATAACGGAATGGTAAGGGGCGCCGTTAATGATGTTTCAAGGTATGCGTTGGGCGCTGGTTTGCAGCCACAAAGCCAAAGCGAACAATCAAAAGAATACGAACAATATTTTTCTGAATGGTCGAAAGTTTGTGATGTAGCCGGGCAGTTTACTTTCAGCCAAATGCAACGCATGGCTTCCATCCGTATGGACGTTGATGGCGACATTGGTTTCCTAATGGTTGGAAGACAAGACGCCTTTCCGCAATTACAGCTCATTGAAAGTCACAACATTCTAAGCCAAGATTTAAAATGGAGCGACACCGGGCATGATGGAGTGAAGGTAAGCGCGAGCGGACGCCCTACTGCTTACAACATCAAAGACGGCGAAGACTACCGCTCAATATCTGCAAACAATTTCATTCTTGTCTATGACCCTGACAGAGTCGCACAACTTCGCGGCGTCAGCGCATTAGCCCACGCAATTGACCATGTTAGAGACGCAACCGACATCCTAGAATTCGAAAAGGTCGGTGTTAAAATGAATTCAGCCGTGGGCATGGCGGTGACCAGTCAATCGGGTATAGCCGACGATGGCACCAGTCTAATTGAAAGCGGCTATACAGCCGCCGACACTGGCACAGTTCCATTTTCGACCTTCCAACCCGGCATGGTGCCACGTCTCAAACCGGGAGAATCAATTTCTAGTTTTGCAAGCAATAAACCTTCACCAGCCTTTGCTGGCTTCCTTGAGTATTTATTGCGTGATGTCGCTTTGGGGCTTGGCGTTCCTTACGAGTTTATCGTGGAACCATCAAAGCAAGGGACCGCCTCGCGGTTTATTTTAGAGAAAGCGGCACGGAGATTTGAAGAACGCCAAGCCCTACTTACCGCCCGCTTTTGTGACCGCGTTTGGGGATGGGTGATAGCGCGCGGCATTAAGCGCGGTGACTTACCAGCAACGAATGATTGGTGGCGCGTCCGGTGGCAGGCACCGAAGAAAATCACTGTTGATTTGGGGCGCGAATCTAAAGCCAATCAGGACGCCATAAAAATGGGCTTGCGCACCATGCGCGAGGACACCGGCGAGCGCGGCCACGATTGGCAAGAAGTGCGTGACCAAGTGGAAGCCGAAGCAAGCGACTTACTCGCCCGCGCTTCAAAGCTTGCCGAAACCTACAAGGTATCAATGGAAACAGCCTTGCACCTTTTAAGCCAGAGAACGCCAAACCCTATTTTCCATGACAGCGAAACTGACGCATAAATTAAACAATGAATGTTGGGCAATACTGCCCGACTACCACCGCGCCCTTGCTTCACAATTGGAAGCATATGAGGATGACATTCTGGGACCGTATGAGCCGCCACAACCGGCGCAAGTAGACGGCGTTGCCATTGTGCATATTCATGGTGCCGTTGGCAAAATGTTGACGGCTTTAGAGCGCGCTTTCGGGATGACCGATTATGACGAAATTGCCGCGCAACTAGCAGACGCGGACGCAAACCCAAACGTCAATTCAATCCTTTTACACATTGATTCACCCGGCGGCACCATTACAGGGCTTCCAGAATTGGCGGCAAAGATTCGCGAAGTCAGCAAGCCTGTAGTTGCTTATACCGAAGGCACCGCAGCAAGCGCCGCCTATTGGGTAGCAAGCCAAGCGGACAACGTCATTTTAAGTGAGAGCGCCGAAGTGGGAAGCATTGGCGTTTATGTCGCTCTACTCGACCAAAGCGCCGCACTTGAGGAAGCCGGCTATAAAATCAACGCCATTAGCGCCGGGGAAAACAAACTTGATTACGCCGACTTCAAACCTCTTAGCGACGAAGCCCGTGAGCGCTTACAAGGCAATGTCACCAAATGGCACGACCGATTTAAAGCGGATGTAAACATCAAGCGCGATGTCCCAGAAAGCAGCATGACGGGGCAAACCTATGAAGGGCTTGAAGCAATTGAAGCCGGCCTTGCTGACGCGGTAGTAAACGATTTGAACGATGTCATTTCTTTAATGGTAAATATTTAAAATACACATGAAAACAATCCTAGACCTAGTCAAAGCAAACGTGGAATTGAATACGCTGTCATCAAAACTTGATGAAGCTGTCAAGGCCAACGAAACAGCCAACACGCGCTTGGAAGAATTGAGCGCATCACATGCGGAAGAAACCGCAAAACTTGGCGCTCAACACGCCGAAGAAATCGCGAGCCTGGAATCTAAAATCCAAGTGCTTGAAGAAACAAATTTACTTCTTGAAGACCAACAGAAGAGCGCCGACGAAAAAGCAGTTGAAATTGCTGCAAGCGTAGGCGTTGAAGGTCCAGTTGAGGAAGCCAAACCAGAGCCGGTGCAAGAGGCAAGCATCGATGCATTGTGGGACCAATACAACGCAATCGAAGGCAAGCAAGAGCGCCGCGCTTTTTACGTTAACAACATAAAAGAAAGACTCTAATAAATGGCTAACACATTAGGAGGTATTAACCTCGCACAAATCGCGGAACAATCCCTCGATTATCTCTCAACTCAATTTCATCCGTTGCGCGCCTTTGCGCGTGATTTCAGTGATGACATTTCAGGTCAAGGCGAATCCGTAACAACTCGCGTGCCGTCTTCAATGACCGCAAGCGACTTGTCAGCCGGCTACGCTGCAAGTGACGTCACATCAACGGCTTGCGTAGTTTCGCTTAATAAATTCAAGGGCCATTCGGCTGCGTTTACAGACATGGAGGTTTCAAAAGCTGGAAGCTTTGATTGGCTATCTAGCCAATTTCTTGCGCCCGCTTTGGAGGTGACGCTTGACGCTGTAATGGACGATTTGCTTGCTCTGGTTACAAACGCGAATTATAGCAGTAACGAAGTTATTACCGCCGCAAATTTTGACGCGGATGAAGTGGCAGACTTGGCAGGAGATTTGACAACTGCCAAATGTCCGAAGTCAGAACGCGCCTTGATTTTGCCGGCAAATTATTACTCGTCTTTGCAAAAAGATGCGCTCATACAAGACAGCTCTAGCTATAATTCATCAGCCGGTATTCAAGAGCATGCCGCCCAACGCGTGCATGGCTTCGACGTCTATGAATACACCGGAATTCCAACCAATTCGGAGAACCTCGCCGGCATCGCTCTACACCCTTCTGCTTTGGTTTTGGCAGCACGAACACCTGCCGCACCTGATGACTCAAGCGTAAGTGTCCAAGATATTGTAGACCCAAGTACCGGAATCCCGCTCCAAATTAGGGCGTTCTATGACAATGTTGCGGGTAAGCATTATTTGACCATGGGTGTACTTTACGGAGTAGCCAAGGGTAACGGTTCAGCACTCAAGAGGGTGAAGAGCGCGTAAGGTAAACCTATATGAGCAACACACTGGCAGGGGTTTCACTTCAACAGGTAAGCGAGCAAATGCTTGATACCTTGAGTGATAATTTTTGGATGTTTTCACTTTTCGCTCGAAATTTCAGCGAAGACATCAGGGAGCGCGGCGACCGCACGGTTACCCGCGTTCCTTCCAGTGTTACAGTTAAAGACTTCACCGCCGGCTATGGCGCCGATGACCTAGTCAGCCAAGAAATAGAAATCGAGTTAGCAAATTTCAAAGGCTTTTCAATGTGCTTTTCAGAAATGGAAATGGCAAAAGCAAAAAGCCCAACAATCCTTGAACGCACATTTATTCGACCAGCAATTGACGCAACGGCGCGCGCAGTATCTGACAGCCTTCTTGCGTTAATAACACCTAGCAACTTTTCAGCCAGCCAAGTCCGCACCCAAGCAGACTTTGATTCAGATGATTTGGCTGATGCGGCAGCAACTCTAACAAACAACAAAGCGCCCCGCGGCTTGAGGAATTTAATGATTGGACCGGGCTATGCGTCCAGCCTTGCCAAGGATAGCGCAATCATGGACGCGTCAGCCTATGGCACAGCCGGGCCTTTACAAGATGGCGACCTTGGCGCGGTGCATGGTTTTGGAATTGCCGAATATCAAGGCATACCAACCACCAACAACCTTGAAGGCTTCTATTGCCACCCATCAGCGCTTTGCATAGCGGCGCGCCAGATAGCCAAACCGCTTCACGCCAACGTCGAGATAATCGACAGCATAGAACAAAAAACAGGATTGCCGATACAATGTAGGAAATTTTTCCACCCAACCCAAGGCAAGTATTATTTAACAGTTGGGCTTCTTTACGGCGTCCAAGTTGGCAACCAAGACGCTTTGATTAGACTTACAAACCAGTAGATAAAAAACATGATTAATAAACCATCTTTTTGCGTCGGATTCGACGAAGGCGGCGCGCCTGAGATTATTGAAATCGGCAGCGCGGAAACATGCAAACAAGCTTTCATTGCAGAGCGTGACAACCCTAGCGGCAAATTTAAAAGCCTAGCCGTGTATAGAAAGCCGCCTTATTGGAAACGCGTTGACTTAGCGTCCGCGCCCAAACCTAAAAAGGCCGCCCGCTCAAAAGCTAAAAATTAACGCTGGTCGCGTGTGCCGGCGTCTGGTTTGTGGTAACCCGGGCGCCGGCTTTTTAGCATGGCAAACAATAGAATAATAAACACCCGCGCTGGTTGGCTTTACGAGTATGCCGCCGGCGCTACGCCGTCAACGTTTACAGCGTTGAGCGAAGGCGACACCTTTGCCGCTGGCACAAGCGTCATAAGGGTAACCGCGGACGCGCCACAATTTGGCGCTCGCGCTTATACGGTGCAACGCGCCTTTGACGGCAGCGGTAACAACTTTTCGGACGCTTATACCATTAACCTAAACGTGCCAGATGGCACCGGCACAACGCGCACAGATGTTTTTGCCAGCACCGAAGGCGTCCTAGGCAACACGACATTTCAGAGCCAAGACACCATTGACAAGGGCCACATTGCGGAACGCCTAGCCTTTGAACAACAAACCCGCCTGGAACTTTCAACCGGCGTGATATTCGACTATCAAGGCAACCTTTTGCGCGGCGTTTGGAGTGGCTCGACTGAAACAAAAGAACTTGAGGAAGGCGGCATAATGGAAGGCTATGATGTCACTTTGACAAGCTCGCGCTTGCAATGGGTAAATGCCGGGACGCAACCAATTGTCGGCGCCACAATCCGCAACGCTGGCAAGCGCTACAAGATTGAAAGCGTCATCACTTTGGGCAGCGCCTTTGAATTTGGGTTGATGAAAAAGCAATAATGTTGGGCGCGGAAACAAATTTCAAAATGGATATGAAGCACTTTAACCGAGTGCTTTCAAAGTATTCACATTTAACTAGCAAAAGCATGGTTGAAACTGTCAACCACCGCGCGGCAAACATCGCTTATCAGTCAATCAGGTTTACGCCAAAAACAACGCCGGCAAAGATTACGTCCGAAATGTATGCCGCCTCGAAAGTTGATGCGCGCGCACCATTGGCGGCGGTATTGGTTAACTACAACCGCGGAAGGCAAGGCAAGAAAGGTCTTTACGGGCGCTACATGAAAAAGGCCATCAAGACCACAATCCGCTACCGAAAACACGGAGCAAACTTTTACAAAGCGGCATGGTATGGCGCTATTGACGATTTACAAGGCCACGCCAAAAACGTCAGAAAAACGCCACGCAATAAAAGAGGTTTTACAAACAAAGGTAGCGCAAGACCAGAACGCAACACACGCACTAAGAAACCTTTTGCAATTGTCAGGCATGGCGTGCGATTTGGCAGCAATGTTAAGCCAGCGCGCAAGGCGCTATCAAAAGCAATGCGCCATGAAGTGCGCGACATGGCAACATATATTCGCCGCAAACTTGGTAAGGAATGGAAGAAAACAAAAACTTTTAGATGAGTTATCGAAGCCAAACAGAAGCCGCATTGAAGACCTATCTTGAAGGCAAGGTAGGCGTTCCGGTTTATGCAGGGACAAGTGACCAAGTCAAGGAGATGCCTTGCGTCATTGTCTCATACATGGGCGGCACTGAGAACCCGCCGCGCACTGGCAACATGGAAGCAACTATAGAAATAAGCATCCATAGCGAAGTGGGCGAAGACGCACAACCGGGAGCGCTGGCGACCCACAACGAGCTTGTCGATAATGTTGAGGAAAGCTTGTTTTTTGAAAACTTAATCAACATTAACACGGCATCAAATGACTTTCACTTATTCGACATTGTCGAGCATACCGGAATCGAGCGCGACACCGAAGGCACCGCTTTACGGGAAACAATTAACATTACATTGGCGACAGCATTAGGCGACTTTTAACAATTAACACGAAAACGATATGGCAAAATTTACAAGCGGCACGCCGATAACTTACGGCTCAATTGACAAAAACAGCAACAACCTGACGGGCGTTTTATCCCTTGAAATCGTTGACGATTCCGGCAGCGCGGTCACAAGGTTTCGCGGTGAAATGTATGCAAGCGAAATTCGACTTGCTTATGAAGCCGACAATAATCAAGCAGTTGACGGCAACGGCGAAGTTGTCAGCCATTGCACGTATAACCAGCGCAAAGTATTAAGCCTTACCGGCGTTATTCTAAGCAACGCGCACGGGGATTCTGTTCCATCAGGCGCCGACAATAACATCGCAAAAGCAAACAGCATGTTTGCGGCGCCTTTTAGCGCGGGTATGCGGTTGAGGGTTAACCTAGCTGAATGGCTGGAAGTAAATTCAACACCAACGGCGCCAATCTCACAAAACAATACAACCGCAACAGGCGGCGGCCTTGGAAATTTCACAATTCAAAGCGCCGAAAAAACACGTTCCAGCGGCAACTATGCTGAGTGGTCAATCAGCGCTATTGAATATTTGAACGTAGTTCACGCCAGCAATGACACCACCGCCGATTAATGTCTGACACTTGGCTACAAGCATGCGCGCCGGGCGCGCGCACCGTTGGCAACGTGAAGTTGAAACCCTTCACGGTTGGGCATGCCTTGCTGCTTGAGCGCATAGGCGTTGACATTGTTTTAACGCGTCAAGACTTCCACGCCTTTGCAGGCATTTGCTCAAGAAATTATGAGCAAGCCAGCAAATGGCTTGAATGGTATTTGTCGCCAATTGGTCAATGGTTTTATGGTTGGAAACCTATCTTTTGCAACATTACCGAAGCGATTACACAAGCAATTGATTACCTTGTCCAAAACAAGCAATTGCCCGAAGTAATGCAAAACGAAGATAGCAACTTGGCCGGCAATAAATACGGCACGCCCGACTTGCAAGCCGCCAGAACAATTGCCATTTCAAAGCTGAATTATGACCCGCAAACAATCAATGACGCGCCGCTTGGTCAATTGTATTGGGACATTTTAAGCAACAATGAATTAAACGGCGGCGCCCGAATTATTGAGGGCGAATTTGCGCAAGGCTTGCAAGAATTGCAACGCCTAGCCGATTTGAGGAAGCCCCAGGAATCATGAATCTAAAAGCAAAAGTAGGTTTAGACACAGGCGGCTTTGACGCGGGCATAAAGCGCATGAAAACCAAGGCTGACGCTTTCATTGCTAAAACAAATAAGCAAATGAAGCGCCCTGATGGCCTTTCACGCGTGGGACCATTTGCGGCCCTTGCAAGTATTCCAATTGTTGGAAGCATGCTTGCCGCTGGCGCAAAGAAAACCTTACCAGCCGAAGAGGCAAGCCGCATTCGTGATGAGTCAAAAAAGATAGGCGTTAGCACAACAACTTTTCAAGAGCTTGATTATGCAGCGCGCCAAAGCGGCGGCAGCATTCAAGACGTTGGTAAAGCCTTCAAGGCTCTGTCAATTCGCCAACAAGACGCCATAAGAGGCAACAAGGAATACACCGAAGCGTTTGCCCGTTACGGCGTGACAGTCGATGAACTTAAAGCCAAGAAACCGCAAGAATTATTTGCGCTCATTTCCAAGCAAGTTGAAGGCGGCGTTAACAAGGCGAATGAACTAGCAGACGTGCAACGCTTGCTTGGTAAATCTGGCACGGAATTACTGCCAACAATGCAAGCGGGCCTTGGCGCTGCAATGACAGAAGCCGCGCGAATTGGGGCGCCATTGTCGCCAGAGTTAGTTAAGAAATACAGCGACATGGGCGACCAAATGACCAAAATCGGCCAATATGGTAGCAAGACTTTTTATCAAGCATCTGAAAATATCCCCGGCACCGGCAAAGCCGTAATGGCTGTTGAATTAGCCAGTAAGCTCATTGATTACTTCACTCAACAAAACCCAAAAGAACAAGAAGCTTTGCTAAGAGGAATTAAAGAAAACACCGCACCCCTTAACCGCCCATGAGTATTAATTTCAAAGGCTCGACATCTCTTACAGTTGAGAATATCCAGCGCTCATTCAGCGAGGCCAATGGATGGGAAAGCGTATATACTTACAAGGGACCATGGGCGGCAATTGACGCCGCCAAAACCAACGCCGCTTATGTCGGCAACGCTTCGCGCGTTAACGTCCAACAAGAGCCAGGCGCTTATGGCGTGCTTGAAGTTTCTTTTGCAAGTCAAGACAACAGCGCCGGGCAAACGACAACGTCAATTCCTGATACGGACAACTGGACTTTTCAGCCGTATAAAATGCAAAGCCCGGTTGAGCAAGCGCCATACTTTGCTGGGTTGGATGAAGCGCGCCCAACAAGCGGCGGCACTTACAAAGCTTACAAGCAACGCCTGATTACCGCCGTTGACGCTTACAAGGCGGCAGTGCAAGCAGCCAATCAAGCCGACTCAAGTTATGACAACCCCATTGATTTGACCAACTACCTTGCCGACTTCACAAGCGGCATGACGACAGAGCAAAAACAACTTGCGCGTGACTTGGTCTATATGCTTGTCCTTGGCGAGGAAACCTATGAAACGAGCAAATACAGTTTACGCAACACGCGCATAGTGCCGACCAATACAACGCTTGCAGTCAGCCATTATAATGAAGGTTATCAATGGACAACCAACCGCCTCGTTGACCTTATCTTGCAGCAAAAGACAGACGCGACAAAATACGCCATTTGCGGCGACTTACTATCCACCTTTGCCGGCACCTACTGGTTGAAAGAAGCGCCCATCATTAATGAATTATCTGGCGGGAAATTTGAAATCGTCCAGGAATATACCAATTATGCTGCCGGCGAAAAAAGCTATCTACTCTTTCCTTATTACTCATGAGATTTCGACGCTTAACAAACTTTAATGTCCGCGGAATTCTTGACGCTATCAAACAACTACAAGAAGCGGTCGAAAGCTTACAACCGCGCCAATCAAGCGGGACGTTAATAAGTCATAGCTCAAGCGGCGTTACCATCCGCGCCGCGCGCGCACGCGCCACCGGCTCAACAGGCGCGCCAACAGTAGACCAGCCCGCGCGCTGGCAATAGAAAAAGAACGATTCGCAACTTATTATTAAGAAGCTCTAGTTAACTAACATTTAAATTTGGAGATATACATCAATGGGAACTGAGACATTTACCGCCTTCCGGTCCGATGGTACTGCCTATAAGCTTAAAGGCAGAATACTAAGACACCTCGACAACGACCCCGTTACAGAAGCGGACAAGTCAAACATCCGCACAACGCTAGGCATAACCTCACAGGGCGGCCTTGGGGATTTGCTCGCCGCAAACAATCTCTCGGACGTAGCCAGCAAGGACACCGCGAAGCTTAATCTTGAGATAGGAAATATTGGCACGCAACCCCAAGACATTCCACTCTGTGGATTCTTGGGCGACCTCGCATTTCAAAATGCAGATGGTCCCAGCGTCAGTAATCTCAACGCGAATGGCACAACAACTTTGACCAATGACAATGACCGAGCATTGGCGGTTGAAACGACCAACAAAAACACTATGACCGTCAATGTCATTGGAGCGAGTCCGAATTATATCTTCGACGTACGCGATGACGGCACTTCCAAATTCCGCATTGACGGTAATGGCAATATTGTTATTGGGAATATCCCTACCTCAGCAACTGGACTTGCCAGTGGCACTGTTTATTCAAATGGCGGTACTCTTAAAATTGTCTCTTAAACCATATGTCCTATTCAAATTCATTTCCATCGGTTCGCCCCACTACTTTCGACTTTGCCAATTCGGGCAAGCTCGACTCGCGCATTTCGTTTTCTAGGGCTGACACGCCGCCCACATATGCGGCGCCATCAGCCGTGCATTATTGGAGCAATGAGAAACATTTATCCTCAGAAAATCTCGTCCGATACAGCAATGATTTATCAAACGGTGACTGGACTAAAGCAAGGTTGACGGTGGCGTCTACAAATAATTCTGCCCCAGACGGAACTACAACTGCGTCAAGTCTGTTGGAGGAAACCGACAACTCGACACACACTTTTTACGAAGACTACACAAGCGTTGTCGGAGTCAGTTACACGCATGTCTGGTACGCAAAAGCAAATGGCAGGACTAAATTCGTAGCCTATGCACAGGGGTCAAGTTGCGTTTACGACTTAACCGCAGCAACGGCAACTAACTCTGGAATGGATGCGGTCAGCATTACAGCACTAGGTTCAAGTTGGTTTAAATGCGTTGCTACGAAAACTGCCACGACCACTTCGGGCAGGCTACAATTTGAGTTTAATAACGGTTCGAGTCAAAGCTATGCTGGTGATGTGACCAAAGGATTATTGTTCTGGGGATTTAACATTTCCAGCACCGGACAAACCGTCACTAACTCGGTCGCAGGAAGCATACATCGCGAATTCGCCAGCACCCTCAAATCAGTCGCCAATGCCGGTGACCCCAGATTTGAATATGACCCAATCACGGGAAATTCAGAGGGTCTGCTTATCGAGCAACAATCAACGAATTTAACTGTTTCGAGTCAGCAAGTAGAAAATTGGACTCCGCAAGAGGCGACCGTTCAAGCCAATGTTGCGATTGCTCCTGACGGGACTCTGGGTGCCGACAAGTTGACAGAGTCCACAACCGCAGCTTCCATTCACTGGATTTATAAATCTTCTGCACTTGGGGTTTCGGTTGGCAGCACGGTTTACACCGTTTCGTTTTATGCTAAAGCAGCCGGTCGAACAAAATTTCAAAGCTACGACAATAACCAAACCGCTGGTGGAAATATTTACGTAGACTTGACTGACGGTTCTATAACTGGTGGTGCTGGCAAAGTGGAATCCGTTGGAAGCGGGTGGTATCGAATTAGCTACCAAGCTGTAGCTGATAACTCCACAACCTCAACGGTTAGGATATTAATGCTAGACGCAGGAGGGTCTGGTACGTATGACGGTGACGGTTTTTCTGGGATTCTCCTCTGGGGAATGCAAGTCGAAATCGGTTCCGCACCGACGAGCTATATTAAAACGACTACATCAGCCACCGCGACTCGGTCTGCTGACTCTTGCTCAGTAGCGGACTTTGGATACACGGGAGGACCAGTGAGCGTTATTGCTGAAGCAAACATGACTAGCCCGACAACGGAGACCTCTCAAAAATCGGTTTTTGAGCTTGGTGACGGAACTAGTGACAACCGAATCTGGGTCTATAATAATTTTGGCAAAGCCGACTCATTATACGTCCGAGCGGACGGTGTTACCGGAATGTTTGAGGCTGGAACGGTTACAACGGACGACGATTTTACGGTCGCTGTCAGAGTTGATACTAACAATTCGGGACGCTCAACCAACGGTGGCAGTGTAACGAGCGATACGTCAGTTGTTATGCCTAGCGGGCTGGACACGCTCTATATTGGGCGGTCTAAAAGCACCAGCGTGAATGCACTCAACGGCCACATTAAGCGACTCAGTTTGTATTCAGTCGCGCTTTCAGATGTAGAACTCCAATCTTTGACATCCTCTTAAACCAACTGACTACGAATCATATGTTTACAGACTACTATCTAAAATTCGAGAACGAAGAGCAAATGCGTTCTGTTCTGTTTGAAAAAGTGCCAACGGAGTGGGACCAAAGCGACCCAGAGAACCCAATTGCTATAGCATGGGAAGAGCGGCAACTTTTCCGTAATACTGACATCATTGGTTTGATAGCCACCAAGGACGCAACCTTTGACCCTGAATCCGGCGAGATTATTACGGAGGCAGAATACGCGCCGGGATTTCATGTCAACGTGCGCGCGGTTGGTGAAGACACTTCATCATTGGAATCTTATAGAGTAGACCCGGAACCAAATACACCGGCACGCGTTTGGGCTTAAGCAATGCAAGATTGGGGCGAGAACGCAAAGGTTGCGCTTATCGGCGCCGTTGGCTTCACCGTCACCGGCTCAACGATTGACGAGTGGTTGCGGATTGGTATAGCGCTTGCAACGTTAATTTATATGTCTTTCAAAGCCGCTACAATTGTCCGCGAATTTTACAAAAACAAAAATGAAAACAAAGATTGAGATTGCTTTTCTATTGCTGGCGCTGTCACTAGCGCCGGGATGCGGCACGTTAGAAAAGGCCACCGGCTGGGCGCTGCAAGAGGAAGTGACCAGCCAAAATATTAACGGCCAGGAAATACTTTCAACCAATTGGGTTGTGAAGCCAAAGCTTGAGAATGGTTTGCGGATTACTGGAAGCCTGGCACCGGGCGCTGGAAGTTTCGCGACAGAAGCAGTGATTAGCTTGCTTGCAGCCTTCGCAGCATGGCGCGGGCGCAAGTGGAAGAAAGCGGCGGTTGACGCTGTTGAGGCCGGGCAGCAATTCAAAAAGGCGTTAGACAAGAGCAATGGAAAAAGTAAGATTGCTGGTATTATTGATGGCCTAAAAAGTCAGCAAAAGAGCAACGGCACCTTTGAATTTATTAGAAGCATTTTAGGAAAAATTTAATCATGGCAGCGGCAGAAATACCAACAACATCTTTTCGCGACTTTGCGACCAGCGCATACGGCAATCAAGGCCTTGAGCTGGACGAAACGGCAGCCTATGAGACGCTAGTAAGTTCAGCGGGGAATGGGGTCAAATTTGAGTTTGCCAGCGCGGGCTTTATTGTCTTTTACAACTCAGGCGGCAGCACGGTTACTTTCACAATCAAGCTTGATGAGCCTGACAATTACAGCAATCTAGGCATTACCTTTTCAGATAAAGTTATTACGGTCGCCGGCAATTCAAAGCACTTGTTACCGGTTGATAGCCGCTATCGCACAGCAAGCGATGGCATGGTCTATATTGAATGCAACACCGCTTCCGCTTGCAAACTGCAAGTGACCAAACGCTACACAATATCCTAAAATAAATGGCGCTCAATTTCACCGAAGCCTCAACGGTGCAAACGGGCGCCGCTATCACTTCCAGTCAATGGAATAAGTTAGCCGACTCATTCAATGACCGGCTACTTGCTGGCGTTGGCGACCCGACATACAGACTTCATTGGTACTGGCATTCTTTATTCAGAAACCTTCGCCTTAACAACGGCCTTCTTTATGCGCCCGAAGATGAGTATTGGAAAATTTACGCGCACGCAACACCGTTTGAAGCAACCTTTCCAACCACTAGCGCCGGGCAACCGGAAGGCGCCTTCCTTGGTAACCCGATTGCCGGCTTTGTTTTTGGTAATAATGATGATATTGAGAGTGAGCCTAACCGGCTTTCATATGACACAAGCGACGGCAGCGGAATCTTGTTGCATAACGTATCAGGCGCGCCAACGACTGATAGCGAAAAGTGGGACATTGGAAGGTATCAACGCGGCGTTGTCGAAGGTAGCGACACAACAAACCTAACGCTTGCCAATTCATTGGTTGCGGCGCGCTCCCATTTCAGTATGGGATTCTTTCGATGGTATCAACGAAGCTATGGAGGCTTTTTACCTCAACCAGAATACTTGGGACAATGCTCAAACTCCCCTGATATTCCAAGCTTTGCCTTGCGATTTACAAGGACCGCGGACAACACCGCCTTCAATTACAGCACCTGCCCGGGACAAACCAACGCCGTCTTTTCTTGGTGGCAAACCGCGCAAAACTTCGTCCTCCTTACATGGGAAGGCGCCCTTATTTATTTACCTGTTGATGAATATATTGAAGGGCCATATGACGGCGCCAACAATGACGCCTTCCTAACCAAACCAAACGGGCAGCAATTAGCGCGCGCCCTAAATTACTTCATTGAACCATTCAAAGGCACCGCGGGCGAACAATTAAGCAGCACCTATAAGGCCGAAGATAAAGCCTTTGATTTTGAAGGCTTCTTTAATAAACAATATTACCTTGCGCCGGCCTATGGCGAAGATGATGGCAGTGGCACCATTGAGGCAACCTATGAGCGTTTCAATTTCAACAACGCTTACGGCCCCGACTCATACGGCGCCTTGTCAACAGGCGCCACCTCTTACGCCATTCATGCCGGCTTTGTATTAGCGGGCGTGCTTGCTTATCGAAGCGCCGGGACGGGCGAAAAGGTTTTCCAAGTCGAAGTAGACGGCGCAAGCGTTGGTCAAGTGACTATCCCAAACGGACAGGACAGCGCGTCAATGTGGATAGCGGCGCCCACCGGTGGCACTGTAAAAGTTAAGTCAATAACCGGCATGGGCGCCAGTGATGTCACTTATGTTGAGCTTGCCGAATTGCTGGAATATAAGCCAGAAAACGAGGACGCCTATTTAGTCCTAAGATGCGCAAGCGCTAACAACAGCACCAACGAAGCCGAAGGCCGGACAACCACGCAACCGAAAGATATTTCCGATAATTATTTCAGGCATGGAATGATTTACAATGGCGCCCGCGCTGACATTCAAGATGAAACAACCGCGCTCAATAAAAACCCGGTTTATAGAAGCGTCAGCGAAAAGGTAAGAGAGCGCTTGCGTATGGTGGACCGTCACGGCTTGAAAGGTTACGAAGTTGTCAGCGGCAAAAGCGTCTTGTATTTCGACAGGCAAGCCTTCGGCGCAAGCTACGCCGATTTATTTGAAGGCATTGGCCCGGCTGTCAACGCTATAGCCAGCGGCGCCATTAAGGCCGGCTATGAATACACGGTGAGCGGCGGCACTTCTATTGTTTACAATGGCGCAACCGTTGCAAGTGGCAGTCAATTCACGGGCGTGCATGACGTCAAAACCTTTACCAAAACCGGTGGCACCGAAAGCGTTTACGAATACGAAGGCATACGCAACACGGCGCCAAAGGCCGGCTATGATAACCGCTGGTCAATGTTCATGCAAAGTATGAGCTATCAACCCGCCAGCGGCAGCGCATACAAGCCGGATGCGTATACAGATATTGTGGGTTGGGGCCATGACCGTTGCGCCATGTTTTCAAGCGACTGGACGCCAGGCAGTGGTGCGCCCGGTCAATCTGAAATCTTGGGACATGTCACGCCATACAAAGGTAAGATATTACAAAGGAGCGAAAACCCTACAGGCTACCGCTACCTTTTAAACACGCATGACATGACGTATAACAACGTCAATTCATTGATTGCAAATGAGATTGCCGCTGATTGTGATGAAGGCACTGAAACGGGCGATTGCACCGGGATGGAAGCGCATTATAAATCTTGCAAAATTTACACGCCAGATTACCGAATAACGAGCGCCCGGGACGCTGGCAATAATCAAGTGCGCGTTGAACTTGACCGCCGCCTGGAATGTAGCGAGGACGCGCCCGGCACCGTCTCAAACACATCGACAAATCGTAGCAGTTACATTACAGCCGACAGCAATCCAACCGCGTCAAATGGCGCCTATCGCACTGATGAAAACGCCGTCATCGAATACCTGAGATATACTGTTGATGGTGGCGCCAATTGCGGTCAACGCATAGGCGACTTTGCGCCAGATGCAACCACGGCTTCCGGCCATGACACAAGCAGTATCCAAGGCGCTTGCATGCCGCGCTTTTATTTTACAAGGCTCATTCCAAAAGTTTACGCGGATGGAAATGCAAGTTATCAGGCGACAGATACACTGTTGAAAAGCGATGAATTGACTTGGCTTGAGACTACTTTGCGGGCGGTTTGTGAAGGCTACATAGATGAAGACTCAAGCAACACTCAGCGCGAATATTTGGACGGCAACGGCCTTACTCAATGTCATGACAAGCGCTTGTATGATTACAGCTTTGAATCATTGATGTATAAAGCGAATGGCACGCAACATTACAGAGAATTGCCAGCGTCAGAAAGAAGCGATTCATTCAAAGGATTTGGCGCGCTACCCGGCATGAAAGCTTACGCCGACCATTTCAATCAAATTGCCAACGCGGTCAACAAGCTAACAAGGGCGCGTCTTTATTTACCGGTTCAATTCCAATTCAAGCATTATGATTATTTAAGTCAGGTGCCAATTGCAGTTGATACCAATGCCGCAAACCCTACGTGCAGCGGTGACGCTGTTTGGGCTGACGGTCAAATCTACACGGCTAATTATTCACTGGTTTTCAATGACACTAACTGGCGCAACACTGGCAGCATAACCGGCAACGCTTTCAAACGCTGTTACATATCAAGCAACGCCAGCAATCAATGCGTTTTAGAATGTAACAGGCGGGATGTCCATTATCGGTTTGCGCTGGTCAATCATGCGCTTAAAAGCTTGCCGGCAGATTTGCAAACTTTGGTTTCAAGCGACACCGCGGTTGGCTTTTCTGGTATCGATGAATACCAAGTTTTCAGCACCGATAAAGGCAACCCGGTTTCTCAAGGAAGTGGGCGCGGTTTTGATGGATTAGCCAATGGTGGCGAAAATGATTACAAGCATGGCGGCAACTTTTACAAATGGACGCAAGCCAACGCTTCATCTCAATTTTTGGGTGAATGTATTATCACAACCGGCGGCGTTCTGGAAGCCAACGACCCGCCAACCAGTGACTATGTTGACACGGAGCAAGGAAATTACTATTTGGGCGCCGGCAACAATCGCAATATAACCGCCAATTCAATCCAAGCTTTCATTGAAGTTCCTTTGGTATAATGGCAACGGACCCGTCAACTTTTAATACCACGGCAACGCTTTCAAAAGTTAGCGCTTCTTGGACTTCAAGCGGCGCGGATGGGTATCGCATTTACCGCAAGACAGGGACCGGTGCTTTTGTCAAAATAGTTGAAACCAATGCCAGCACTTTTACCCATGTGGACATTGTCTCCAACTATGATATTGGCGGCGCTGAATACACGTATGAATATAAATTAACAGCGTTTGACAGTAGCGGTGAAAGCATTGGCCTAACCAATACGGTCAACATGCCAACCATTACTACCAGTGACATTAATGGCACCAGCGCCCTTGATACTCAATTAAGCACTGGCGCCGTTAGCAACACTTACAGCAACACCACCACAACAGCCGCAATCGATGTCCACACCGAAACAATGCACGATGGACGCCAGGGAGCAGGGGGCGTCTATGACGACCGGCTCTAAAATACGGCGTCAAAGGATAGGTTTCAAAAAAACCGCCACAAACCCGGGCCTTTACAAAGGCGCTCCCCAGGAACCTAAAACAGAGGCGCCGGGCGTGGCTCAGATGGCGCGCAACTTGTTGTCAGCGGCAAGGGCTATTGGTAAGGACGGAGTCAAGCCAGCAAGTAAAGAAGAGCGCGCCAGGCGCTTGGAGATTTGCCGCAAATGCGAGCATATCGATAAGCCCAATACCAAGCTTGAAAGGTGCTTGAAATGCGGTTGCGTGCTGGCTTTCAAGAGCGCGCTTAATGCGCTTCATTGTCCTCTGTCGAAGTGGTAAAGCTGATGATTTCAGTGATAGGTATTTGATTCGATAAAATGCGTTTTAAATCTTCGTTGGTCAATTGCGCGTTTTCATCAATGTGCGTCAATTCGCATTCAACGCCGTTTGATTTTGCTTTGATTTTGTATGTGGTTTTCATGATTTATTAATAAAGCTACTCCTTCCAAATTTCAAAGAATTCTTGCGACTCTTTACGCGTCACCAACGCCTTGTAATGCCTATGAAGCATGACCGGCGAATTGCCCAAGTGTAGCGCCGCCGCGTCAGCACTTTGAAGCCGGTTGAGCCAATGAGAAGCCGCGGTATGTCTCATGCAGTTGCGGGGCCAATAGTGGACGCCGGCTTCTTCGCGTAGTGAGGCCATTCGTTTGCGCAAGTTGACTAGGTTTGCCTTGTGGTGCGCGTAATGCGTGAAGCCTTCTGGTAATTCAATGACGCGCCGCGTTTTAGTTTTGGAAGCCAAGGCGCCCACGATTAGGCAATCATCCCGGAAGTGGATATTGTCGATGCGCCTTGCTTCGGCAGGGCGAACGCCAAGGAAGAGACAAAGCCAAAGGTAAAAAATCAAGTCGCTTGGGCAAGCGTCCTTCAAGGCTTTGATTTGCGCATTGTTCAGAACTTCGATTTCACCTTTGGGAATGGAAACGCTGCAAGGGATTTTGATTTTGTGGGCGCAATAGCCTTGTTCAAAACACCAATTCAAAAAGATGGCAACTTTACGCCGGGCTGTTTCGGTGGCCCTCATAGCGTCCAGAGCGCCCCACATGGTAGAAGAGTTGTGTTGTCCTATAGTGAGATTGTCGCCGCAAGTGCGGGCTAAGTGCTTGAGAATCCAGCGAAACTCTTGGATATAGCGCTTGCTCTTGCCGCCGCTGGATAAGTGCGCCAAAAAAAATTGACATGAATCCTTGACGGACACGCCAGCAACGAGATACAAACGCTTCCAGTCACGCCAAACTTGGCACAATGAGGCGCCCGATTGCCACAATTCAGCAATTACCGCCTCGTCTTGCGACGAAAGCTTTATTTCAGTTTTGTATGGTGGAGCCGTGGGGAGTCGAACCCCAGACCCCCACAATGCCATTGGCTTGGCATTGGCTACAAAATCGGGCGACAATTGTAATGGATTTTTATTTGGCATAGGACGGTAATTGACCAAGGGCGGCGGTTAAATTTTTAAAATGATTTGGCCTCTCCTGAAAAAAAAAAACGTTAAACAAGGGCAAAGGGTATGGAAAATAATTTGACGAATTCGGAAATGGTGCGATTGATAAAACATCAAGCAATCGAGGTGGACGCCGAAACGGCAGATGCACTGGTTATTTTGTGCGACCATTTGAAGATGACGCCGGGCGACTTGGTCCATGACCTGATTTTTTCAAGTCTGAGCGCAGAAGGGATTCTACCCGTTCAGTCATAGTTTGACCGTTGGATTCGCAAAGCTGCTGATAATCGATATAAAGACCCTTTTCAACCCAACACGATAAACAGCGCTTATCTGGATGGCGCATATTTGGCACAACAACAAGAACGCACTAAAACGCTAACAAAGAAAGCGTTTTTTTATTAATTAAGGTGACTGACACCTTTAAGACGCACGCACTCAACACGTAAACACATGAAAAAAATAGTTATAATTATAGCAATATTGGGCGCCTTCGCCGCTCATTACCACGTAAACGGCTTAAAGGCCAACCCACACAACCGCGTCATTTCAGCGCCCAAAACCCACACATGCATTGCTTCTTGGTACGGCGAAAAATACAGAGGGCGCACCACCGCAAGCGGCAGCATTTTTAATCCAGGCGACCTAACCGCGGCGCATAAAACCTTGCCATTCGGCACGCGACTGCTCGTTGAAAACGGCCCTAACAATGTCTTTGTGACCATTACAGACCGCGGCCCATTCATTAAAGGGCGCGAATTGGACCTTTCACGCGCCGCGTTTGAACGCCTGGCGCAAAAGGAAGCCGGTTTGATTCAAGTCACCTATAAAGTTTTAGACTAGGTGACTGACACCTTAGAAAGAAAATGAATGAGTTACACTTATTTGCAGGAGCAGGGGGAGGAATTTACGGCGGCCAATTACTCGGACATACCACCGTATGCGCTGTTGAAATCGAAAGCTATTGTCGGCAAGTCATGCACCAGCGCCAACGAGACGGAGTCTTCCCAAGATTTCCAATATGGAACGACGTCACAACCTTTGATGGAAGACCATGGAAAGGCTCAGTTGACATTGTTGCCGGTGGATTCCCTTGCCAAGACATCAGCGCCGCCGGCAAAGGAGCAGGATTGGCCGGGAAGCGTTCAGGCTTATGGGCAGAATTTGCGCGCATCATTGGAGAAATACAACCTCGATTTGCGTTTATCGAAAACTCCCCTTTGCTTAGAACTCGCGGACTTGTCACCGTCTTGCAAGACCTTGCCCAAATGGGGTATGACGCACGCTGGTGCGTGTTGGGAGCTTGGCATGCGGGCGCACCTCATAAGAGAGATAGAATGTGGATACTTGCCTACCCCAACAGCCAGGGACCACAAAGACAGTTGCACCAGGGAGGGGTTAACAAGAAAGGATGGAAGGCGCCGGATGGACAAACTCTCGCCATTTGTGGACGCGCTGAATGGGAGGTATGGCGAAAAGATAAAGCAAGCGGTGCAGTCAAAGACTTGGCCGACGCCAACCAAAGCGGAAGCCGGCAAAATATCGAACCAACCAAACTACGGGCAAATTGGTCTGAGCAATCACCCAAGGATTGTAGGACTCCCGAACAGGCCGAAAGGCAAAAAGGATGTAGCTGGTGGCACCAAGACCCCGCAAAAATGGATGACTCCACAGTCACGGGATTGGAAAGGGCCGAGTGGTCGAGCTTACAAGGGAGAGGCAAAAGACCTGCCGTCACAGACCAGGGAAAACAAACGGGGCCAACTGAACCCCTCATGGGTCGAGTGGCTCATGGGGTGGCCTATAGGGTCGACCGCCTTAAGGCCATTGGAAATGGCCAAGTTCCGCAATGTGCAGCCATGGCATTTAATATTCTCAGTAAAGGATTAATTTAGTCAAGGTGACTGACACCCACTTTGAGCGCTGCAATTAGCCATTAACAAACCTCTGAGATATGCGGCTATTAAACGAATAAATCGGGCAGCGCTTAACGGGGCGCGAGTGCGCCCCGGTAATTTCTATGAACTCAAAAAACAAAGGCAAAGGCGGGGAGCGCGAGCTGGCGCAAATCCTAACACATATCGGCGGTTGGGAAGCGCGCCGCACCGGCTTTATGCAGAGCCAGCAAAACCATGACGCGGCAGACGTCGAATGTAAGGCGCTCCCTATCCATTGGGAAGCCAAACGCACAGAGCGCGTCAGCCTACACGACTGGATTGCTCAAGCAAAGGGCGGCGCCCATGCGGACGAAATCCCGGTTGTAGCTTGGCGCAAAAACCATGCGCCTTGGTATGCAATCCTGCCGCTTGAAGATTTGATTGAAGTTTTACAGTGCGCGGATTTGGACGCGCTAAAAATACGAATGAAAACACGAAAAAACCACAATGATAGCAACGAAGAATAAGGAACCCAACGTAAGTCTTGAAACTTGGACGCCTGAAAAGGCGCAAGAGGCGTTACGTCATAACACCAAGAATCGGCGATTACAAAATAAAGTTGTCGAACGTTTCGCCAACGAAATGACGTTGGGCGAATGGAGAGCGAACGGCGAAAGTATAAAGTTTGACGCCAGCGGGCGCTTCATCGATGGGCAACACCGTTTGAATGCGCTTGTAAAGAGTGGCAGAACGCTTGACTTGGTCACGGTAAGAGACTTGCCGGCAGAGGATTCAACCTTTGCAACCATCGACGTGGGAACCAAGAGAACTACCGGCGCCATCATTGGCATGACCGGCGTTAAGAGCGGCTCCGCAATTGCGTCAATCATCAGGTTTTACAAGCAAGTAAACGCCGCCTCTTGGCACCATTACACGCCAACCACTCAGCAAATCCTGAGCGCATACCAAAATGAAAGTGATAAGTGGAATGAAATCACAACGCGCGCTTGGGCAGTTAGGAACATTGTCCGCAAGCCTCCATATGGCGCCTTTGCTTACCTCGCAATGAGCCGGTCAATTGACTCTTTTAATTTATTTCATGAGTCCCTGAAAACCGGCGCGGGCCTTGAATTTGATTCCCCAATCTTGGCCTTAAGAAACTATTTGCTTAACGGCAACGCCCGGCGCCGAAGCAACAATGAAGCCGTAAGGCTTTGTGAGTTTAACGCATGCGTCAAAGCTTGGAACCATTGGCGCAGCGGTAACAAAAGACAATCCATAAAAGCAAACGAAACGAAACCAAACCTAGACCTAATATAAAATGAACATCATAAGCGAAAGACCCACGAACACTAGAACACTGACACCAAAAGGCGCCCACGTAGCCAAATGTATCACCGTGATTGACCTTGGAACCGGTCCTGAAACTTGGAAGGAGGAAACCAAAATTCAGCGCAAAATAAATGTCACTTGGGCATTGCCAAAGTGCTTGATTGAAGTTGACGGCGAACAACGCCCGATGACGATTTCAAAGAAATACACGGCAAGCACGGACCCCAAGGCGACAATGCGAAAACACATTGATACATGGTTATCATTGAAGCCTGAAAAGATAGCCAAGTTCGACCCCGAAACATTCTTGAACAAAGAGGCACTTGTCACCGTGACGCATTACGAAAAACCAACCGGCGAAACTGGCGCGACTGTCAGCACTGTCACCTCATTGCCGGAAGGTTTGGAAGTGCCAGAAATTGACCTTGAAAGCTGGACTTTTGACCCGTCAGACCCGCGCAAGAATTGGGATAAGTTGCGCGATTGGCAGCGCGAGCGCGTTGCAATCAGCCACGAATATAAAGCCGCAAAAGCCAACGGAAAGACCGAAGATGAAACCGATTCAATCCCGTTTTGACTATGCGTGCGACCTTGAGGGCATTCACACGAATATGCCAGAGGATGATTACCATGGGCAGCCGGCACTTAGCACCTCTAACCTTAAGCTTATCACAAACCCGCGCCGCTTTTACCAACGAGCAACCGGGGAAACCAAGCTTGCAAACTCGCCGGCGCTCAAACTCGGCACCATGTTTCATTGCTACATTTTGGAACCTAAAAAATGGAGCGAAACTTACAAGGTTTGCCCGGCTGAGTTTTCAGACAAGCGGACAAAAGTTGGCAAGCAATGGTGGGCCGAATGTGGCGACGAAAACACCATCAGAGAGCCTGAATATAATCAGCTTCAAAAAATGGCACGCGCCTTCTTTCGCTTGTCCGATACAAAAACCCAAGGCGATTGGTTAACAGAGTTGAGCGTTTTTAGTAAAGACGCTTGGCCTTTGGCTACTAAGTGCCGGATTGATGCTTATAACCCAAAGACAAAAACCGTTTATGACATAAAAACCACAGCGCCGGGCGGCGCTAATCCGCGCGCTTATCGCTACAAATCAATCGATTTGAAATATCATTGGCAGGAATGGAATTACAAACAGATTGCAGCGCGCGAAGGTTTAGAGATTAAGCGCTGGGTTTGGCTTGTGGTTGAAACCGGTGGCGACTATTTGGCGGGCCATTACGAATTTGATGGCGCCACCATGAGAGAAGCCGGGAAAGAAGTAACCAAGGGAATGGCTACTTTATTGCAGTGTATTGACCGCGATGAATGGCCTGATTACACGCCCGATGAGGCGCAAGTGATTAGTCTGTATTGAAGACATTCCCGCAAAAACACTGGCACAAGTTGCAGCCAGTAATGCAAGAAACGGTGCGGCGGCTGATGGTTAAGAAAATAACCGTTGGCGAACCTGACGAATTGCCAGAAGCCGTCGCACCGATTCCCTTTGAAGATGACCGAAAAGAATACCTAGACTACTGCCAAAAACTTTCACAAAAGCGCCTGGAATCAGGGCAGGCGCGCGCCCTATTGGAAGGGCTAAAAAACATCAAATGCGAACGATTGAAACAGAAATTGTTAAAAAGCCGGTAACCCAACAGGAGAAAAACCAAGCCTACCGGCGGCTTGCAATGGCAATCCTTGAACAAGTGGTTGATGACATTCGGCACTTAGTTAGAAACGGCGCCATTGTTGACGGTGAAGTGGTTAATTTGTGGGCGCAAAAGAGCTATGATAAACACAAAAACGGAATACGGATTAGTAACCATTACAACAAATACTTCAAAGCCTTGGAATTGCTTGAATTTATCAACGGCGGCGCATGCGAAGCTTTGCTTATGATGCTTGATTACCCGGTCGAATTGGACTCGATAAAAAGCGTTATGTATGAGCGCCAACCGCGTAACAAGCCAGCAAGGCAACGATTATGAAATACGATGAAAAGGCAGTAAAGCGCTTGCTGGAAGTGTGCAAAAGAATCCTCTGTTATCTACCGCGAGCCTATGACGCACCGGGACCGCATGGACAACTAGTCAAAGCAATTTCAGACCTTGAAAACGAAGATGACAAAAGACGGCATTAGCAAGTGGCGAAGAGATACGCGCGAAGTCTCAAACCGAAGACTTAATGTCTACACTTGTGTTGTTTGCGGAAAGCTTAGGCAAGGAAAGTGGAGCGGCGGCGTTTACTTACACACCGGAGGAATAGCTAAGACTGAACACAGTATAGTAAATAAATCTAAATTAATTTACTGGACCGTTGAATCTTGTTGCTCATTTCTTTGCTGGGACTCTCACTTTTCTGCAAGGATTTTGTCCAGAAGCATGCAAAAGCGCAATAAACCGTCAAAGGTGAGAGCAGAAAGAATAAAGAAAGCAACCACTAACCAATCCGCCCAGGCTTTCAAGCGCTTCGTAAAAAGAAACGCAAAGGGGACTTCTTGCTTTTACTGTTTTAAGAATTGCGGCTCAGATTTTGAAATAGACCACTTTATTCCTTTAGCAAAAGGAGGTTTCCATGCCGATTGGAACCTTAGAATTTCATGTAGATGCTGCAACCGCACAAAAAAGGACCAATTACCTTTCGTTAAGCCAATAGGCAAGGACTGGCGGTCGCACAACAAAGAAATAAAGGAAACACAAAAGAAAAGTGTCAGTAACGAAGATTTGCAAAGATTGCAAGACATCTAAGCCGCTTGACCAATATCATAAAGAGCAAGGCATGGCAGACGGGTATTGCCATTATTGCAAGCCCTGCAAGCGCGCCAGAACCAACGCATACCGCGCCCGAAACCGCAAACGCTACAACGCCACCAACCGGCGCGCATACCACCTTAGAAACCGTAATTATGAAAAAGCCTTTCATACCTCATTGGATATTTGAGCAAGGATTTACGGCGCGCCATATCGCCGTTTTGTGCCTGATTGCCATGCGTGGGAAATGCTTTGAAAGTCAAAAAAGCATAGCCGAAACGCTTCACATCAATGTCAGACATGTGCGCCAAATATTGAAGGAATTAGAGCAATACCAATGGCTCAAAGTTACCAGAAAAGGCGGCGCTAAGAGGTGGAATAATTGTTACCAATTAGCCCAGGAATTAGGAGTCAGATTTGATGCGTCAAAACGCGTTCGATGGACCCTATTGGGTCCACTAACTAATCAAGGTACTTACATTAATAGCTATAGGGGCGACAGCAAAGCGACCAGCGCCCTAATTATGGATAAAGAAAATGACTTATCTTCAAAGCAATGTCTTCTTTCACCGCAACGAAGTGAGGAAGTGGACGGGCGTCCAGAAAGCCCACAATGCACCTCTGAGGCGTCTTTAGAGCCTAGCAATACCAATACAGCGCAAGGCGATAAAAACGCGCTTACAGAGGAAGCTGAGAAGCTAAAACAACGAGACAAAATCATCACAAGTATTTTCACGGAATTTGACCATTTAAAAGCAAAACCAAGAACCAAAACCACAAAGGAAAAATGGGGATGAATACAAAAACTTTAATGCCGGCAGAATTACCTTTTGACCAAAGGAGCGAACAGGGCGCCATAGGATGCTCAATCTTGGGCGCATATGAAGACGCGGTAGCCGAAGGCATAACGGCAAGGCACTTTTACGATGAGCGCGCAAAGGAACTCTGGAAGGTTTGCGCCGACCTTGTAGCCAATGGCGACGAAATCAATGAAATCAACGTTTCAGCGAAGGCGCCCAAGCTTGGCCTATACGCCTTTGAAGCTATCGAAAGCGCCCCAACCGCGGCAAACCTTGGCTTTTGGCTTCCAAAACTTAAAGAGACGGCAACCCGGCGACTCATCTATCAAAGATACTATGACGCTTTGCATGCCGTCAGCGACCCAGACACCAACACAAAGCAATTGCTTGCTAAACTCGAAAGCGACTTTTTTGAAATTACCGCCGGGAGCGCCCACAAAATTGACCAGAAGAGTCAATGGAAGGAATACGTTGACCTTCTTGAGACAGCATATCCTCACGGTTTGCCTTCCACGGGCATCAGGACCGGCTTAGGCGCTGTTGATGACATTTACCGAGGCTTCAAGCCCGGCAGCATGAACACGCTTGCAGCGCGCCCGGGAAGAGGCAAGACAGCGCTTGCCTGTCAGTTGGCGCTGAATGCCGCAATTGCTGGAAAGCAAGTGGTGTATTGGTCATACGAAATGCCATTCAATCAAGTCGTTAGCCGCCTTGTTGGCAATCATAGCGGCGAAGACTTGGGACATTACTTTGAAACCGGGCAAGGTGACGCGCAAGCCATAGCAAACAGCACGCAAGCCATAGCGAAAAGTGGGATAATAATCGAAGACAAAGTTGACACCAACATAACCCAACTAAGAAGCCAAGCGCGCAGATATGCCCGCGAAAACAAAGCCGAGTTATTCATTGTTGACTATCTTGGATTAATCCCGCCGGCATATCGAGGCAAGGACCGAGTGCGAGAAGTTGGCGAGATTAGCCAAGCATTGAAGAAGGCAGCATTAGAGACAGGCACGCCTTTTTTGGTCTTATGTCAAATGAATAGAAGCATAGAAGAAAGAAGCGGCGAACCGCGCCTTTCAGACTTAAGAGAATCGGGAAGCATTGAACAAGACCTGTCTCTTATACACATCTGACGCTGCCGACGATCTACTCTGT
>OJDU01000065.1_pt1 | contig 28260 bp, 46 predicted proteins | sample 1592771 | NCBI WGS metagenome assembly OJDU01 (sample SAMN05416864, study PRJEB24817) | seawater metagenome | isolation source: Sea water | place: Canada:Atlantic | collected 2013-11 | reverse complement strand
TTGAAGTAGTTGCAATTGATTTTGATAAGCAAATATACTCAAAGAAGCTCGTAGTGGTTGAGGTTGAGGGTCGAGAAGATCCTGATCCTGATCCCGGTCCTGATCCCGGTCCTGATCCTAGTCCCGATGATGTTCCCAACGACTACGGGCTTGGGAAAATTGCATTTGAAAATGCACCAGAAAACGGAAGGGAGGGGGTTGCTTCAGCCTATGAATCAGCCGCTAACTTTCTCTACGGCAAGCCAAAGGCGAAGACGGTTACGGAGACGCTGGACTACTTGCAGGAGCAAACCGAGTCAGTCGGTGGTCAAGAGTGGGACCAATGGCAAATGAAAATAGCCGAAGCTCTTAAAGATTCTCAGCGAAAAGTTGATGGTGGCTACGAAAGAAAAGATTGGTTTAACGCATACATGGAAATAGCAAACGCCTTGAGGTACAAAAAATGACCGAGTTCGAGAGCGAGTTGCCACAGGGAAGGAGAGGTTATGCGTTTGAGCAGGAAGACCTTGATGATTTAGAAAAAGGCGAAGAGCATCAGGAAATGCTAGCGTCATTTCAAGCAGAAGTTCCAGAGTTTAATACTCAAATAGATCCAACTGACATAGCTAGGGTTGTGAATCAAGGTTCTGTCGGTAGCTGCCAAGGGCAAGCACTTGCGACTGTTTTTCAAATATGCTTTTTCCTTGCGACAGGTCGTAGGTACAAATTCAGTGCAGCGGCTGGCTATTATCTGAGCCAAAGGAAAGACGGAATACGGGGTGACAGGGGGTCCACTCTTAGCGGTGGACGGTGGGTCGCTACTGAGCATGGAATGTGCTTAGATGAAGATTGGCCCTATGTGGCAAGGTACAACCCAAAGGAGCCAAGCGGCGCAAGCTACTCTTTTAAGCTGAAGGTAAGCAAGCCGTTCAAAGATGCTGAAAGTCTTTGGAGTTGGCTAGACAGCGGGCTTCCTGTTCAGACGGGTGTTCGCTGGGGGAGCGAAATGAACAGAGAGGTTGTCACAAGAGCCAGCAGAGGCGGTGGTGGTCATTCTACTGTCCTTTGGACTAAGAGAGACGACAACGCAAACAACATAAACTCATGGGGTTCCTCTTGGAATGGCGATGGGGTTCATTGTTGGACGAAGGACGCTGTTGCACAGATGATTAGAAATGGTGGTACATTCATAGGATACAGCCCGGAAGGGTTTTCGTATCCAGACCTAAAGCCTATTACTTTTGAGGGTTACAATGAGTAGTTGCAATTTTGGAGACAGTTTTCCTCTTGTCGAATTAAAAAACATAATTGACATATTGCGAAGCGGTGATGCCGCTAGCAAGAAGTGGTTGTTGTTGCAGGAGGCTTCATGTGCAATCGGAACAGCAGCCAAGCTGATGGATGAAAGCAGCCCTCTGCCTGACAGCGTACTGAGTTCGTCAGGCGAGCAGCAGGTTTTTGCTGCGGAAAAACTGCAAGAGATTGTAGATCAGCAAGAGGGGCAGGATCTTGTGGCCGGTCTTCCATGGCTTCAGATAATCAAGATCCTTTTGCCTATCCTTATTGATAACCTTAAAGAAGGTGATGAAGGCGGCAGCTAGTATTGGTGTTTGAGTTCAACCGACCTCAGCATCAAAGAAAGTTTGCGACATGGCCGACGAAGAAGTTGTGTTGGTTATTGGGGACACACACGCCCCATGCTTACACCCAAGATACATAGACCATTGTCTTGGGGTGGCTGAGTTTTGGGGTGCTACCCGCGCGGTACACATCGGAGACTTAGTTGACAACCACTGCCTCAGTTTTCATTTGCGAGAACCGAGGTTGAAGTCTGTAGATGCGGAGTACAGAAAAGCTCTGCGTCAGGTCAAGCAAATTGTCGATGCTTTCGACATGCCGGTCGATCTGATGCTAGGCAACCATGATGTTCTACACGCAAGGTGGGCGAAGGAGGTAGGGCTGGATCAATCAATTCACATGAGGTGCTTCTCGGAGATTTGGGAGCTACCATCGAATTGGACAATTCACCCTCGCTACTCGCAGCTTAAAATCGGATCGACTTTGTACCAGCATGGCGACCGAGGCAGAGGAAACGCTTTGCTAAATGCACAGACGGACTTCAGCAGTTTAGTGCAGGGCCACCATCACCAGTTAAGTTCAGTGTCCTTTGTGCAGAATGCAAGCAAGCGAATATATGCAGTGCAGACAGGCTGTGGCGTATCTCATAAGCATCTAAGTCAATCGTATGGAAGAAAGTATGCAGGCAGGCCGGTGCTTTCCTGCGCTGTTGCGTTCGGCAGCACTGCTGTTGTGGAGCCAATGCAATGAAAGATGTTAATGGTGTAATTCTCAACGAGAAAATCTGGTCTTTGACTTTTGTCAAGAAGAAGAGCCTGCCTCCAGATAGGTGGGGAGACTGCAACGTAGAAACAAAGACGATGAGAGTAAGGTCGGACCTTTGTGACTACAATGTATTGGCGACAGCAATACATGAGATGCTTCACGCAAGTTCCTTTCACTTGCTAGACGAAGACTGGGTGGACGTAACAAGCACTGAGATTGCTAGAGTCTTACTTAAAAGCCAGCTTGTGAAAGTCAATCGGGATCAAGGCTTGTCTAATCGTAAAGTTTTAACAAAAAAAACATAAGTGCTTGCCGGGTGTTTTCCGTCCTGTACAATCGAATCATCATTCATTCGATAGCCCACAGGAGACAACAATGGGAAACGATGGTAAGTGCAATTTTGTAAATTGCGAACAAGGAACTGAAGAGTGGTTGCGGTCCCGGCTGGGGAAGGTAACTGCAAGTAAGTTCAAAGATGTTATGACCAACGGTCGAGGCGGGGCAGCAAGCAAGACTGCTGAGTCATACATGATGGAGCTGATAGCTGAAAAGCTAGTGCAAGCTCCGGTCAATGATTTTTCTAGCCCTGCCATTAAGCATGGCAATGACAACGAGCCTCAAGCTCGTTCTGTTTATAGCTGGAGGACGGGATCTCCTGTCGAGACTGTGGGGTTTGCTACTCACATTGAGCATCCTGATGTTGGTGCTAGCAGTGATGGTCTGGTTGGCGACGAAGGGATAATTGAAATCAAGTGTCCTTACAACCCAACCAACCACCTTCATACTTTGACATCACAGTGCTTCCCAAAGCAGTACGAGTGGCAGATACAGGGGCAGCTTTGGGTGTTGCAACGCAAGTGGTGTGACTTCGTTAGCTTTGATCCTCGTATGCCTGAGTCGCACATGATGGTTGTGATTCGAGTTGAGCGAGACGAAGAGCAGATACAGGCTCTCTCAGAAAGAGTCCTTCTTTTCGTTGATGCGATGAAGAAGAAGGAAAGGGAGATTGAGTCGGCAGCTATGGGGATGGCCTACAGTTCAGCAAGCTGGGAAGAGGTTGAGCAAGTAGAGAAGGAGATCGCTGATGACGAAGGAGTCTAGTCAGGTAGTGAATTTGAATTCAAAGGTTTACGTTGAAAGTGACGGAACGGAAGAGGGCGTTCATCTTTGGGTGATTGAAATGGTCAACAAGACTTCCGGCGATGTGTCTGTTCGGTACAGGCCCACTAAGCATGAAGCACAATATCGCAAGGCTAGGGCCGGTAGGGAAGGATGCACTTCATCTATTTCCCAAGTTGTATTGCTTTCGCAAGCAAGCAAGTACGACTTGTGTAACGAACTAAACAAAATTGAATCAGAAAAAAACGAAGTTAGTAGGGAGATTGAGAATGACGAAGACCTCTAATTTAGCTATGTGGAATAAGGTTAATGTTACTGCGCCTGAGTACACGAAGCAGGCAAGTAACGGTCGGTACAAGTTTACTTGCGTTGACCCGATGTGGCAGACCATGATCGCCACTGAAGTGTTTGGCCCCTATGGAAAGGGATGGGGCGTTCGTGACACTAAATTCACTATGCTTGGCGGAAAGGATGGTGAAATGCCAGCCTGCATGATGCTGGAGGCGGTGTTCTTCTACACCACCGGAACTACGAAGCATGAGTTTGAGTATGCAGTGGACATGAAGTATCGTCCGGGCGATGACTGCTGCAAAAAACTGATGACAAGTTTGCAGTCAAAGGCACTGTCGAAGTTGGGATTCAGTGCAGATGTTTACCTCAATATGTTTGAGGACGTTCAGTATGTTAAGGACGCCTCTATTAAGCACAGGACAGCAGAGGAGAGGGGCAGTTGGGCAAGCGAGGTGATTGCTGCAATCGACCGTTGCGAAAAGCTGGATGATTTTGTCAAGTGCCGAGAGAGGATCGGTATGATGCTGAAGCAGGGTACGCTTCCTGAAGAGCATTTGGATGCAATCAATCAAGCGATTCACGATAAGCAGTTGGAGGTAATATCTTAATGAAAGTTATAAACTACGAAGCTCATCATGTTATGGGCGTTGAACATATCAATTACGATCTGGAAGGCTGGCATCTTTTCCATATTGGTGGTGCGAACGGCCAAGGCAAGTCCAGTTCTATTAAGGGACTGCTTATGGCACTGTGTGGCAGAAGCGGAATGGACTACCCAAAGCCTGCACTGAGAGAGGGAGAGGAAGAAGGCTGGGTTAAGGTAAAGCTCAGTGGTAGCGACCAGTTGCATGAGCAGGAACACTTGAATGTTGAACTGCATTTCGAGCGAAAGGATGACGGCTCTGTGCGAGAGTCCTTCCGAGTGATTGACTCCACTGGCGAAGAGGCTCCTGAACCAAGGACGTTGCTGAAGCGTCTTTACGAAACTCGCGCGTTTGATCCGATGCAATTTGACAAAATGAGCAAGGCGGAACGGCGAAAGGTCTTGATGGATGTTGTTGGCTTGGACTTCAGTTTGTTTGAGGCAAAGAGAAAAGCCATTTACGACGAAAGAGCCTTGGTAAAGGCAGAAGCAAAGAGAAGGCAGGCGGTTTTGAGGAACAAGTCTTTGCATGATGGTGTTCCAGAGGAGAGGGTTTGCACCGACAGCCTGCTCGATGAACTAAGGGATGCGGAAAAATCAAACTCTCAGCTAGAGATTGTTTCGCGGGAGCTTGCTGTAGTTGAGTCGGGTATTGCTTCAGCCGTTAGCTCTATCGAAGAAGTGGAGCGAGAGATTGCCATGAAGAAACAGCATCTGGAATCTAAGAAGGATTTGCTAAAGAAGATGAAGCAAACAAAGGCGGCTGCAAGGAAAAAGATTAAAGAGCTTCCCAATGCTGTGAGTCTTGATAAGTTTAGGAAAGGCATTGCTGAAGCAGGCAGTGTAAACCAAAAGATTGCAGAAAACGAAGCGTACCATGCCGAGCTGTCTGAAGTGTCTGGACTGGTCGCAGCTTCTGAAAGGCTGACTGAAGACATTAAGCAACTTGACTTAGAGCAGGACGTTTTGATTCAAGAAACTGAGTGGCCGATTGAGGGAATGAGCGTAGACGCTGATGGCGTGTTGCTCAATGGTCTTACGGGAGCCATCCCGTTTGAGTCTGCCTGCTTGTCTCAGAGGATATCTGCAAGCGTAAATGTGGGGATGGCACTGAACCCTGAGCTTAGGTTGCTTGTGTGTGAAGATGGATCTTCGCTGGACTTAAACACGCTGAAGCAGATTGAATCGGAGCTAAAAGAGAAAGACTACACCATGCTCGTAGAGGTCGTTACAAGGACCGAGCAGGACGAAGATATGTGCGCGGTCGTAATTAAAGAGGGAAGAGTCGTTAAAGATAGGGGTGCTGCGAAATGCTGAGGGCATACCAAGAAGAGATAGATCGCGGTGTTGAAAGCGCAGCGTTGAATGGCAAACGCAAGATAATGGTTGTCCTTCCAACTGGTGCGGGCAAGGGGTTTTGCTCTGCAAACTTCATGCGAAGGTGTGCCGAGAAAGGTAACGAGAGTGTGTTCTTTGCAGCCCAAAGGGAGCTGATCTTTCAGATGCAAAAGCATTTGCAAAGTATGTCCGTACCGAATAACATTGTGATGGCTGGCGTCCAGAACGAATACGAAGGGTACGACGATGCGGTGGCAAGCAACCTTGCCACTTTAGCAGCAAAGGATACCCTTTGGTCGCGAGGCTTCAAGCGGGGGTGGATGGAGCCGCCTCCGGCGAAGCTGGTGCAGATAGATGAGTGCCATGGTGCAATTACAAAAACCTATAAGGCAATCACTGAACACTACAGCGATGCAATGCACATCGGATGGACCGCTACTCCTTGCAGAAGCGATGGAGTTGACTTAGGCGGTCATTACGATCACATCATTATTGGTGCGACATACGAAGAGCTGCAAAGGCAGGGTTATCTTCTTCCATGCAAAGTGTTTGCTCCCGATAGGCCAGACCTGAAGGGTATGTATGGCAAAGAGTTCAGTCAGAAAGAGCTGGACAAGAGGATGAACAAGACGCCTTTGATCGGTTCTATTGTGAATGAGTGGATGCGTCATTCTGATGGAAGAAGCACAGTTGTGTTTGCTTCTAGCGTAAACCACAGCCTGCATTTAAGAGAGAGGTTCAGGTGGATTCTTGGAAAGAACAAGGACGGCACTCAGAAGTGTGAGCATATAGACGGGAAGATGGATCAGTCCGAAAGGGATGACATCATGGAGCGGGTCAGGGATGGCAGTGTCTTGGTGCTGACAAACTACGGGGTTTGCACTACTGGATTTGATTGTCCAAGGTGGAACTATTTGGTTTGTGCTAGACCAACAAAGTCGTTTAGTTTGTGGAGGCAGATGGGTGGCAGGATTCAAAGGCCATTTGAGAACCATGACCATGCAGTAATACAGGATCACAGCGACAATGCAACTAGGTTTGGTTATCCAGACGAGGATGTTGCTTGGGAGTTAAACACTGACGTTAAGGCTCAGGATCTTCCACGGACTGTTCGCAACAGACCGCCAAACACATCGAAGGATGAGGTGAAGGCTTTTCAGTGTCCGTCTTGTATGCAGGAATACAGAGGCTACAAGTGTCCCAATCCAAAGTGCGGCTTTGTTTTCGAGAGAAGAGGCAAGGACGTAGAGATGAAACCCGGTGAGCTTAAAGAGCTTAAAAGACGCAAGATTAACAGGCAAGACAGCCACACAGACAAGCAGCGGTTCTGGGACGAAGCACTTGGATGGGCGATAGGTACAAACAAAAAGGTTGGGGCGGCTGCTCATCGTTACAAGAATCGCTATGGAGTTTTCCCGCCTCACTTTATACAGGACACTCCAAGAAGCTCTCAGTGGAGAATGCAAGCAAGGGATTTTTATAAGTGTGTTGTTAGGCCAAGCAAGCAAAAGCTGAAGCAGGAGTTAGAAAAGGAGGTGGGAGATGAGTAAGCCAATGAAGCCAAAGACAACTGGATTGTCAGCAGGCCCAACAGCCTACTGGGACGCTCGTTCAGATGCAGTGAAGGCCGCAGAGATCAAGCGACTGCGTGATTTGCTCAAACTCGTCGTCGATGACATGGTGATTGGCGAAGACTTTGAACATCTGCTTATGCTAATCGAAAAGGAGGTGGGTGATGAGTGACATGCTTGCTCCAACTGAGAAAGACACAAGAGGTATGCTAAAGCCGAAGTGCAGGTCAAGCATTGAAATGATGCTTTGGGGTGCAGTTTGTATGCCGAATGCAAGGGAAGAGATTATGAAGATGGACCGAAGCCTTTTTTCGGAGACGTTTTCTGCAATGCTGGGCAAGTTTAGTTCAACTATTGAAGAGTCGAAGGTGGAGGTGGAGATAGTCGAGTGGTTTCTGAAGAATCAGGTTAGTATTATGGCGAGCAATAATGTTTTGGAGTCGATACAATCTTGTTTGTTAAGAGAAAAAGAAAGAAAAGCACTGAAGGATGTTTCAGGCGAGCTTGTTGCAGCGGCAATGGTGGGCGACCGCGATAATTTAGTGAACGCAATGAAGCGGTGTTTGGAGGATCTTGGAGAATTGTGATGTTGAAAACTGTAGTTATTTATCATGGTGGTTGCACAGATGGGTGGTGTGCTGCTTGGATTTTGCATCGGTGTTTTGGTGGCGTTGAGCTGCATCCGGCTAGGCATGGCGATAATCCGCCGGATGTCAAAGGCCGCAATGTCATTGTTGTTGATTTTTCGTATGATAAAAAAACTATGGTCCGAATGAGCAAGGAGTGCAAGAGCATTTTGGTTTTTGACCATCACGTTACGGCGCAGAAGCATTTAGAAGGTTTGAGCTTCTGTCACTTCGATATGGAAAAGAGCGGTGCAATGCTTGCCTATGATTATTGCAATAGAGAAGGCTACATAAGCGCAATGTCGCTCTCTAGGAACAAAAACAAAAAGTCGTTGGCTTCTGGAATAAGGATGCTTGCTCTTTATGTTCAGGACTTTGATCTGTGGACGAACAAGCTGCCTTCAACTGAGTCCATCAACGCATGTCTTCGCAGTTATAAATTTGACATGGTGGATTGGGATAACCTTGCAATAAGGTCTGTTTTGGATTTGGGGTCGTTGATATCAGAAGGCGATGCAGTGCTTCGGTATCGAAAAGGTCTTATTGAGCAGCACAAGAAAAGAGTTGATGAAGATCGGGTAGATATTGGCGGTCACAATGTAAATATAGTGGAATGCACATGCCGCGAAATTGTTTCAGACTTGCTTAATGAGTTAGCTGTAGGGGAGCCTTTTGCCGCTAGTTATTACATGCAGTCGGAGCAGATGGTTTTCAGCTTGCGATCAGAGAAAGGTGCGGTGAATGTTGCTGAGGTTGCAGAGCAGTATGGCGGTGGTGGTCATAAGAATAGTGCGGGGTTTTGCATTCCAAGAAACGGAGCAATCAAGGTATGACACACCCTTCTAAGAACAAGGGAAACGGATACGAGCGAGAGCTTGTGAATCAGGCAAAAAAAGCAGGGCTTAAAGCAAAGAGGGCTTACGCAAGTAACGGTCAGTCTTTGGGGATGCACGAAGAGGTTGATTGCTTGATTGCTGGTCAAAGAATACAAGCCAAGAGACGTAAGAAATTACTGAAAGGCATTCAAGACATGATCGGTCTGCTTGAGCATACCGATGCAGTTGTTTTCAGAGAGGATAAGTGCGAGTCATTTGCTTTGGTCAGATGGTCTGACTGGTTGGACTTGCATAGTAGTTTAGAGAAAATTGATTGGACGGAGACCTATGAGCGAGACAAAAACTTTTGACGACACAAACAGCGGCGTTCTGTTTGGCAACTGGAAGAAGGCCAAGGATGGCGACCCAGACTACACGGGAAAGCTGAATGTAATGGGGGTCGATTATGAAGTGGTCGGCCATGCAGAGAGCGACGATAGGATTCTTCTTGCCATTCCTGACGGCGTTTCTGTCGGAGCGATGGAGCGAACAGACAAAGAGGGTCGCCACGAAAAGTACCCAGACTGGCGGGGGACCATGGACTTCTCTGACGGGAAGAAAATTGGCGTAGCGGCTTGGAAGCGAATCGCCAAGAAAAGCGGGAATCCTTTTCTCAGCCTTAAAGCAGAACCAGTAAATCAAACTGATGAACCTGATGGGGGGGCAGAAGTTCAACAGGATGCCACACCCAGCGAAGGCGGGATGCCGTTCTAGTTGCGGAATGGACTCGCGTTTCTGGAGGTACAAGGAAAGCAATCTTCGGCATGGATGGGCGAAGGTTGTTTGCAAGCATTGCGGAAAGTGGATCGGTAATTCTCCAATGGAGGCACTAAGTGAAGAGATCGCGGATTTCACCGATTAGCAGCAAACGCCGGAAGCGAATGAAAGAAGTTAAAAGCCTTAGAAACAGTCTCATTAAGCAAGCGGGACGCTGCATGGTTTGTAGTGTCTCCTCGAACCGAGCGCGTCTCGCTTGCCATGAGATACTCAATGGCCCCCTTCGGGACAAGACGCTATCGGAGCCATGCTCCCTGCTTGTGCTGTGCTGGGACTGCAACTCGAACAAGATGACCGACAAAACGGAATGGCCGGTAGCGAGGCAGCTAGCCGTCTTAAAGGAGAAGAGTCCAGAGCATTACGATCTGGTCAGGTTCAATTGGTTGCGGAACCCCAACGCACCGAACTATGTCACAGAAGACGAGGTTAATGCTTTCATTAAAAAAACACCTCCCGACTAATCAATCGGGAGGTGTTTTGTTCAAGGCGGTCTTCAATCTAGTCTAGTTGACTCGCTTGAACTGGAAGACCGATCCATTTGCAACGCTCACTAGGTCAATTACGTCATGCGCGCCAAGCGTAATAGTCGTAGCCTCTGTTGATGCGGTGTTGCTAGTGTAGAAGTTGCCACTCGCAGCCGTTATCACGCAGCCAGCTACTGAAAACACAGAGAGTCGCAGTCCAGCTTGCTGAGGCACAGCAATCTTGCAGTTGACTTCTGACACTAGCAGCGATGGGCTGCGGTCTACGGCAGCGATTGCATCTGCCGCCGGTGGAACAAGAGTGTGGTCGGCAACGAGCTGCTCTTGTAGTACGTTGTGTGCGGACATTTGTATTCCTTTCATTAAAGTGTGGATATCCGCTGGATATTCTGCCCTGTTCTGGTACTTGGGTCAACAATTGCATGAAAAAACCCACCCCCGAAGGGATGGGTCATCGCAGAGTGCTTCGTTAAGACAGCTTCACCGGCAGCTCTGCCAAGTATCAAGTCGATGCGGAGGTGGTTCGGCTAAAGCAATGCAGTCGATTCCAGAAAAGGCGTAGTCCTCAACTAAATCAATTGCTTCTTCTCTTGTTCTAACCTCGTCAATAATTTCCTCGTTCTCGCTCCAAGGCTGGTAGATAACATAGTGGGTCATTTTCTTTGCTCCCTGTAGTGAATACGCATTGATTCTTCTTCTTCGTCAGTCATCCAGAGGCTTTGGTATGTTTTGCCGGATAGTCCGCTGTCGCTAATGCTTTCAGCTTTCTTCCATTTCATGCCATAGTTCTGTAGTCCGCAAACAAGCTCCGCATAGGTAAGGCTGGTATGGAAGACAGATTCGCCATCCTTGCCAGACAAGCCTTGTACAAGCACGTTGTTTGATTTTCGTCTTGGTTTAATCATCATGCAGCTCCAATCACAAGTATTGAAAGACGCATCAGGTTAATGTCGAAGGTTTTGACTGCTGCATCTCGCGACTCCTCTGGTAGCTCGCGATTGATAGCGATTGCAACATCGCGCCAACCTGCTCGCACTGCTGCTCGCGAAGCCTTACGCATTGCTGCGGGCGACAACTTCTCTGTACGCATCATGCGGCATCCGAGAATCTTGTTGTCGCTGGTTCCGATGACTGCAAGGTTGCAGGACTTCAGACATGCTGCTGCAAAGTCGTTCAGTTCTTCGTTTGGGTCGTCCTCAGCAAACAGCTCGTCTGCATGGATTGAGCTGGGAACCTTGACCAGCTCGCTTCCGTCTGGGGTTGGTATGTACTTGTATTTTTTGGCTTTAGTGCCGATGTACAGACCATTATTGTCGTCGATTGTCATATTTGTCTCCTTGTAACGAGTATCGACAATGAAGCATTACACGCTTCGCAGCCTTGGCAAGCTAGGTAACAAAAAAAAGCCATGGCGATTAAGCCATGGCTTTCGGTCGTAACGATTTTAGCGCGTTTACGTTTTGTTCAAGTCAACCGATACTGTTCGTTCGTCTTGGGCAAACGCCTGCCTTGCTTCCACTTCATTCCTGTAAGCAAGCAAGCAAGTATCTGCCTCGTCCGTTTGCATGGTAAACGAAGGCTCGAATCCGTATGAAAGCTCAAACTGAGACTCCGCATCGAGCTGCGAAGTAGCGTAGCACTTGAAGCACTTCATAACAGTTCCATGCTTTCTCCATTCATTGCAGAAAAGCAAACAGTATGGCTTCTTGTCGGCAAGCCGCAGGATAGCCACATCGCGGCAAAGGCTCTCTGCAACTCGCAGAACATCGTTTGTCGCTTCTTTGGAATCTACACCATCTTTCAGGTGCATCTGTAGTGTTATCTCAACGATCATCTTGTATCTGTCTCCTTGCTAGTAACAAAAATTTGTGAAAGCGCGCTTCGCTAAAAACGCACTCAAGCACCACTGACATATCAGCTCTGTCAGTGTTTTCTTCTTCCATGTTGTCAACGAGCTTACGCAACGCATTGACCGCTTCGCTGTATCCTTCTGGCTCTTTCAAAATGCCGCCATCGCTGTCGCAAAGGCGTTTAGTTTCTCTAGTTGTCACGGTGCTTTCCTTTTAGTAGTATCTGCGAATGCGTTTGACAGACGAGATAGCTCTGCGAAGATCATCGCGAAACATATCGGAATAGCCGGTTGACTCAATCTCAGCGACCTTCAGCTCTTCAGCTAATGCTTCGATCATTGCAGTCATGGCTTTTTCTAGTTTCGTATCACTGTCAATCGTTTCTTCAGTTTCGTAGGGCAAAGTTGCCAGCAAGACTGCATGAATATGAAAGTCGGCTCGATAGGCTTTCCAGTTTTCCCCGCTTTCTGCAATTTGATCTGAATAGCAGGCTTCGATTATTTCCTGAACCGAGTCTACTTCTTCGTCAAACCGCTCGATTATATGCCCCCTTGCCGCAGCCATTCGTGCTGCTGCCTTTGAGTCCTTTGGGTGAACATGAAATTGCCCTTGAGATTGGTCGGGCAAGTTAGGTCCAAAGATAGTTACTTTCATTATAGTTACTTTCATTTTGTTAATCCGGTGATAAGCCAGCCAGCCAGCCAGCACAGAAACACCAGCAAGGCGTTTCTGCGCTCTTCTTTTCTCTGCCTGAGCTGTTGCTGGGTAAAGGGTTTACGCTTCTTAAATACGCTTCTCAAAATCGCAGCTTTTTTGTGTTTATCATCCATGAGTGAATGATCCTTTGGCTGTTGCCTTGAGTTTGCGGTTTCGAGGGTTGCTCATTGGCTTTCGCTTCGCTCTTCGCCTCTCAGCTTTCCGTTCCCAGTGCGAGACGACTCCAGCCCGCCACTCTTCACAGACCACTGGAACATCATCAAACCAGCTCTTCGGGCAGGAGTAGTAGAATGGGTGCATGTTTTCATCCATAGGCTTGTAGCCCCATTCAGAGACGCCGCCAGCCCTGTAGCAAGTTAGTAGGTAACAGCCGATCCAATCATCGGTTCCGCCTTTGCCGGAATGCCAAACCCATAGCGTGTTGCCACTACAGTAGCGTTTTCGATAGTCGTCTCTGTCAACGCTTAGGTAGTCGATGAGATTCCGGCGGTCCATGCCGATAGGATAATAAGTACCCATTTTTCGATCCTCTGTTGGTAAGTGAATTTACAGTCGCTTATTCATATTCGGCTTTTTTGTCGCTGCAACTCCACAAAAAAACCCCGCCAATTTCTTGACGGGGTTTTTTGCAGCCAGCCAGCCAGCTAGCCCACGCATTCAAATTCCGCAATCGTTCCTTCATCGACGAGCTTTTTCATGGTTTCAGAGAAGTCCACCATAGCGTACTCGTTGACGGAAAATTGATAGATCATTGGGTCGCGCTGTTCCCAATCGCTGGAGCCTAGTATTTGCTTCAGCTCTTCGCAATCGCTTTGATCTAATTCTTCACAAGGCCAAGCCCAATACCAGCTTTTTGTTGCTGAAAACTGCGCGGCCTCTTCTTCTCGGTATTCTTGCGCGTCCATTATTTGGTTTCCTTTTTTGAGGTTATATTTTCAATTTCTTGCCAAATAACAGCTTCGTGTCTGTCGTCGTCACACACCCAATCATTAGCGTGTTTTTGTGCAAGCTCTAAATTGTCGAAGCAATTAGTTTCAGCGTGATCAACAAGTAACCGATCATCATCTGCAAGAAAGCATGTTTCAACGTAGTATTTACTCATTTGGTTTCCTTTAGGGTTATCGTTTTGCCTGCGTTTTTCTCTTCTTGAACAATTCGTTCAAGTTGGTCATGCACAGATTGGCGGCTTCCTTTAAGGCCAAATTCTTCCTTGACGATAGAATAAACGCTTCGCCCTCTTCGCTTCATGCCTTGCAGCTCCATCCACAACGCTTTGACTAGCGTCTGCTTTCGGAAGAAAGCAATTTGTTCACCCGTTAAGGCGACACACTCATTTGAATCCATTTTCAACTCCTTGGGAAAACAATCGAACACTAACAACATCGGCATTTTTGCTATGTGCGTCCACAAAAAAACCCCCGCCAATTCCTTGACGGGGGTCTCTAGCCAATGGGGAGGGGCTAGGCAATCAATCTGACGATAATGGACAGAACAAGCGACACTAGAAGCCATTGGACGCTAAACGCTACAAACTCTTTAATATCTTCGGGCATTGCTAGCTACCTACCTAGTGAGCGACATAAACAACAACATCGACGGAAGGGTGTGAACACGCGCGGCACGTTCCGCACTTCAGCCTAGGGTATGGACACTTAACCGCAGTTTGACCGGCCGCGCGGATTGCCCTAACAGCCTCAATCCCTTTGCGTTCGTTCTCTGCCTTGGCAAGATCGGTATATCGCCATTTAACCTCACCGGCGACCCATGACCGAGCGTCTGTAGACTGTAACACGCCTGCTAGTGTTTCTGATTGGTCCGAACGTCGAACGACAATAGGAAGGCCATGGAGAGCTTTCCGGTAATCCTTGGCCTTCTCCATGGATTCCACGGGCAAATGAATATCAGCTCCGGAATCTAGGGCTTGCTTGTTTGCCTTACGAAACAGCTTTGACCATTTGTCCCATTTTTTGCCAAGCTGTTTTTTGCTTGGCACGCTTCCGAAGACACTCCATCGCATCCATCTAAAATCTCGCGGCATCCATTTAATAGAAGCCTCGATAATCTCGATAGCCATACCAGCGCGGCGTTCTAACATATCACGCAATGACTTACGGGTAGGCATTTTTTCCAGTTTAGAAGCGTAGCAAAGATCCCATAATCTACATTTCTTGTCACAATAAGAACCAGCCCCTTCGGACGAACGCGCAAACGAAACAGCGTAAGAATCATCGACGAGTTTTGTCACGCTTCCATGCGCGGGGTTTTTGGGCTTTCTCATTTGCTGGTGTAGCTTTGCCATTGGGTTCTCCATGTTGGCGGAATCGGTTGATAATAAAATGATCGGCACACTAAGGGCAGGACATTAAAAAAACCCGCCAGCAAGCTGCTAGCGGGTTCTGGATTAGATAAGGGCCACAATAGCTGAAACCAATATCAAGGCATGATAGACGGCAAAGAGTAAGTTATTCATGCGCTTTCCTCCTCCTCCATTGTTTTGATAAAATCGCGAACATGCCGAATAACTCCCTCGGCGTGAAAAGCTGCTTTCCTGCTATGTTCAAAGCACCATTGGATATCATCGCCATGGCTTTCCAACTCTTTGGCTACGGCTTCTAGCACCATAGGCAGGTGGCTTTCAATTAGCTCCGCTATATCATTCGCCGCTATGATGCAGTGGGGATTGTCGTTGTCTCTTTCCATTTTCAGCTCCTTTGGAAAACGCTAGTACATAATTAACATCGACCGGCGCAAAAAAAAACCGCAGCCTAATTGACTACGGTTCTAAAATTTCCATCGGCTGCTGTTGTTTAATGAAGCGGAATTTCGTAGCTATCCGCAAAGGGTATAGAAGCAATATGTTCCTGCTTCCATACAAGCCGGTTTTTATGGTTCCTTGCTGCTTCTTCTAGGATGCCAAATTCAGGTGTGTTAAACTGCTGAGTCACACGAATTTGAACGCCGGAACACGAATGAGTGTTGATATCGTTGTAGCGGTCCAGAATATCGCCAAGGTCGCTGTCAAGCGGCCCATCGCTGTCGCAATCGTCTTTGGCTTCCTCGTAGACTTCCTCGTCTCTCTTAATTGCTGCTGCGGTTGCGTATGCCATTGCCTTGGCGTATGCCTTGAACGGAACTATTATGATTCCGTTATCGTGTTCTGTTTCGTTGTGTTCTACGATTGTTACGAATATCATTTGCTGGTTTCCATTGAGAAGAGAATCGAACATACAACTAGAATCGGCAAGCGCAAAAAAAAACCGCAGCCAATTGACTGCGGTTTCCTGTTTTAATCGCTGTTGATTTAATCGTCCAGCATTCCGGCGTAGTCGAAGTCGTCCATCATCGCCGCCATTCCGTCTATATCGTCGCCCAACAGCTCCGCAACTACTGCCATGGCTTCTGTAAGCATAATATTAGCGGGTTCGCCTTTTCCTTCGCAGCAATCACATCCTTTCCCATCCTTGAACATTTTGCGGTATTCCGGCTCCATATCGTGGTAAAGGTGATAAGTGTCGCAAGCTTCACCGCAGTGTTGGCAGTAAACGTCCATTTGATATTTCCATTTGCAAGAGTAAAAAACTACCATACCAAACAACATCGGCACGCGCATAAAAAAACCGCAGCGTAATTTGCTGCGGTTTCTGTTTTGTTGGCTGCTTACGCTTCGCGCGTCATCCTGTATTCAACGTACAATCCTGTTGGGTATTTGATGCCATAGTTTGCGGCAGACGGACCGCCTATCCGATGTAGCTGGTATTTCGGCTTACGGGTTCTCCAGAGGGCTACAGCAAGCTCTTGACGGCTTACGGGTAATCCTGCGCCCGGAGCGAAGCGGTTCGGGCTTCGTCCGCTAGCGGCCTGAATAGTGCGTATTTCGTACTGTGGCGGATGGCCGGTTCTCATGTTGCGAGACATTAGCTTCTCTGCTGATAGAAGGTTACGAGGCGATACCAATAAGATCGGCAGGCGCATAAAAAAACCGCAGCCAATTGACTGCGGTTTCTCCATTTGTTGCGAAGCCTGTTTACGCTGTCAACGGGTCGCGTGAAGGCCGTTTTCGCGGGTGAATGCCCTGAAGATAATCATCGAACGCAAGAATCGCGTTCGCCACTTCAGTACAGCACGAGCGCGGTCCTGTTTCGTTTTTGCCGTAACACCAAACAGTTGTGCATCGGATCATATCGTAGGTAATTTCGTTGCCCTCTGCTTCGCAGAAGTCTGCTATATCGTTCAGCCATCGCTGAGGTAATGCAAAGTCGTAGGTCTCGCAAAGATCAGCAAACAGATCGCCCTTGCTAGCATGCATGTCAACGATAGCAGCCCAATTGTCAGTAGTCATAGGATTGTCTCAAAAGAGTAAAGCGGTTGATACAAAGGTTATCGGTACGCGCACAAAAAAACCGCAGCCAATCGGCTACGGTTTCTGGTAATAGCTGGCTGTTAGCCTTTGACAGCAATCTTTGTGTCGTAAGCCTGCGCAGCCAGCAGGATGCTGCTGAAATAGCTACCAGAAAGCCACTCCAGAGAACCGTTTTGATAGAAGCTGACAACATACTCGTCGCCAAACTGCCCCCGCAAAGGATGTGATCCTTCACGCCAATGGATTAAGACTGCGAACAAATCCCGTTCAATGTGCTGAGAAGCAATTAAGTGGCCTGTTGCCTTGAAGTCTATTTTTGGTGCGTCGAAGAGCGACATTATTAGAATCCCCCAGTAAGCGTAATGGTAAGAGAATCGGAGTCTGCCTCAAAAAGAATACTCTGACGCACAAGACCGGCGCAGACTTCAATAAATTCCGGCAGATTCGCACATTTGATATTTGACATTGTGATGCCCTCCTGCTGCTGAGTATCGGTAATGGATAATCCCGTCTGCATACATTCAGGGCAGATTGTCCTGATTTTCCCGATTCATTCGGCTGCTATTCTTGGGGGGTAATGATCGCGACGCGCGTTCGGCAATCCCGCCGCAATACTTAACCTGAACGTCCGATAATTACCGTTATGTTGCACTAGGGTTCGATTGTGCGGCAAATGACGGTTAAAACGACTGTGCGGGCATGGCAAGGAATAACGATTAGGAAAGCTGGGAGGAAAAATGGAACCAGAACGATTATGAGGATTGAACCAAGAATAAGGACTGGATCGACCTTTACATATATAGTTATCCACTGCATATACCTGCACAAAAAATCTATACATTCCTTATAACCCGGTCATTTGCTAAACTGCATGTGCTATAAAGGTTGCCAGCATCTTCCGTTTTGAGGACATAAAAGTGGAATTTTTGAACATACCGGACCCATTGGGTGCGGCGATACATTTTGTAGAGAAGACAAACGAGACGAGGGCTGCTGGTATTGAGGTCGATACGGCTCAGGTACTGGCAGCTAAGGCTGCTTGTGTTACTCTCAGGGACTACTTCGTTCGCTTGCAGGCTAGTATTGCTGAGGGTGCGTTTGATCCTGAGCGTATAGCAGAGCAGGAGAAGGCTCTTTTCGAGGAAATGTAGTATGGCGGGGCGTCCTCGACTAAGTGACGAAGAGAAGGCTTCTAGGGCCATTGCTAGGGAAGAGCGGCGCAAGCAGCAGTCTTGGGTTGATGAGGTGGCTAAGTTGCCTGCTAGCTCCAATCCCAGCTCAGAGCTTGAGTGGATACGGAACCACCCTGCGATGGGTCGTCTTGACCGCATACGGGACAGGGACAAGAGTACGAGGGTTATCCTTGAGATAGAGGACATACGTCCTGTCCATGGCGAGGCTCCGAGCAAGGCGGCAGTGTCGATGCTTCAGCACTGGTGCAACCGTCCTGACGAGTTCTACAAGAATTTGCTAGCAGAGCAGAAGAAAGCTACCAAGATCAAGGATGACGGGAGCATTGTTGACGACATAGAGAAGACGCCAGAGGTGAGGGACATAGATGTGTTGCTAGCATCCTTAGACTCATCTAAGAAGGATTGATCTCTGTGAGCCACTACAAAAGAGTCCCTAATGATTTGGAGGGCAACCTTCGCTTTAGGCGGGAGTTGTTGGTGGGCTGTGGTCGGGATCTAGGGTTTCGTGCAGCTATAGTTCAGGCTTGCAAGGAAGACCCTTTGTTCTTCTTCAATTCTTTCTGCTGGGTGTATGAGCCTCGCCCTAGGTTCCATAAGGGACTCCGATTGCCTGAGCAGGTTCCCTTTGTGGCTTGGGACCATCAGGTTCCGGCCATACTCGACATCTACACCAACCTTGGCATACGGGACATAGGCGTCGAGAAGTCGCGTGGAGAAGGGATGTCATGGATTGGCGTATTGCTAGCTTGCCATGACTGGTTATTCAATGACATGACGGCTATTGGGTTGGTGAGCAAGGACGAGAATGCCGTTGACGACCCCAACGATCCTGACTCGTTGATGTGGAAGTGCGACTACACTCTGAAGAAATTGCCTTTCTGGATGCTTGGCAAGTTGGGAAAGGACTACAAGCGTGATGTGACGAAGCATGTTCTTAGGAACCTAAAGAATGGCAGCACAATCAGCGGGTACTCTGCAACTGGGAACGTGGCTTCTGGTGGTCGTAAGAAGTGGTTTCTCAAGGATGAGCTAGCAAAGTTCCCTAGACCGGCTGACAAACATGCGATGGCGTCTACCCAGCATGTTACGGAGTGCCGATTGATAGTTAGTACGCCTCTTGGTAACAGTGGTGCGTATTACGATGTGATGCACGAACCGAGCAATATGCTGAAGGTGGTTTTGGATTGGAAGCAAAATCCAACGAGAAACCGTGGGCTGTACAAGTGGGTTGATGGATTAGCGGTAGCAGAAGACCCAGAAAACAATCCATTGCCGGAAGAGTATCGGTCCATGAGCCAAGATGTGCTGGACATGGTATCGCGACTCCGGCGTAAAGGCTTCTCCATAGAGAGTCGTCTTCGATCCCCATGGTACGACCGTGAGTGTGATCGCGCTGGAGCCACACCCCAGAACATTGCGCAGGAGTTGGATCGCGACTATGGCGGAAGCTCGTACAGGATATTTGGCGACTCGTTCTCCAGCAAAGCAAAAAGTACGGTCGTTCCTAAAACCCATGAAGGCGACTTCGACTACAACACAGAAGCTCTGGAGAGCATCAGGTTCGATAGCATAGAAGGGGGGCCATGCAAGCTATGGTTTCCTTTGAACGCAATGGGCAATCCTCCCCATGGAAACTACGTCATAGGCTGTGACGTTAGCAGCGGAACTGGAGGGTCGTACACAAGCAACTCAACCCTAGTTGGTTTTGACACAAGGACCGGCGATCAGGTTATTGAGTACGCATCGAACACTATCATGCCGACCCTGTTTGCGGATCTCGCTATAGCCATATCAAAATGGTTCTGCAATGCTCATCTAGCGTGGGAACACAACGGGCCGGGTGCTTCTTTCACCAAGCAAGTTCTTAACAGGCAGTACGAAAACATTTACTACCGAAAGAGCCAGTCCAGAAGAAGCAGAACAAAAAGCAAAGAAGCTGGTTGGTGGACTGACGAGAAAACCAAGGAAGTTATGTTTGGTGAGTTCCAGTCTGCTGTGCTTATGGACGAGGTTGCAGTTCGCAGCAGAGAGCTGTTGCAGGAGTGCGGACGCTACGTCAGGAAAGAGGGAAAAATATCACATGCCTTAAAGAAAATAGCTGCTGATGACTCCAAGGGAGTAAGTCACGGAGACAGGGTGATTGCAGCTTGCGTTGCTTTGCAGGGCATGAGGGATACGGCAGAAATTGATTACGCAGCAATTGAAAGCTCGTCAGCCCCTTTGGGTACGATGGCAAGAAGACTGCAAGACTATGAAGACGCTAATCGTGATACAAGCGATGGATGGAAATAGAAACATTAAAGTATCTTCACCAAACGATAAAAAGATTCCTCCACCTTACGGAAAGGTAAGTGCTGGGGCTAGGCTTCTATTCGCGATCACCAAGTACACAAGAAGCAGTCCTTCATTGGTGCGAAAGCTAACTGGTCTGTCGGGAAAAGAGATAGACTTGATGTGGGATGAGATGCGAACAGATGAAAACTCAAAGTACATAATAAACATGGGCCTTCCCGCCATGTACGGTGAACCCTTGCCTGAATACTGCACTGCCATTTGCACTAAATGCAACCGGCTAGTCAGTTGGGTTCCATGCGTTAGTTGCTGCAACCACCACAGCGAAGTGTTTGTTGACCGTGGAGACAGGTTAAGGAAAAAGAGAGGCGAATCTTTGCCCCCTGAAAGCGACAAGCCAACAAAGTTCCTTCCGGGCAGCGATCAAAAGATAGCTGTTATGAAGTACAGAGTAGACATGGGCTTTCAGCCTTTTTGTACAAAAGACGCAACAGGAGTCCAGCGTGTTTAAGTTTACAGAGTGGATGATGGAAAACGTATTTCGCATCAATTTCGACGACACTAAACAGGAGTACACTAAGGCGATGGGCATACAAGCGAAGCTGGACGGAGAGGGAGAAGACGGTTGGTTCAATATGGGCAACGTCAGGCATGTGGATGCCGCTGAGGAAATGGCTAGGATCAATGACTTCGATGGCATCGTCGAGACAAAGCACAGCGATTCGCCTACTGTGTTCAAACATCGAGTGTACAAAAGCGTTAGCTGGCAGGTAATTCCGCTGCGTCAGGACGGCTGAAAATGGGACAATTGAACGCAAATATGCCCTATGTGGAGTGCATGATACGACCCCGCATGACCGGACTAACCGGACTAATCGGATGTTACATATTCGGTGCAAAGTCTATGATAAACCGGCCTATGCACTTTCATGCCCAAGCCAGTAACGGGGCAGTGTTCTGGAATATGCCTGTATCTGCTTTTGTACATAAAGAAGACTACGAGGTAATGTCGGAGAACGAGAACGAGAGGCTTGCGTTGTTGGAAAGCTGGGACTGTCAATCCAATAACATAGCTGTCACTACGTTTGCGTTTTTGCAGAACAAGACCGTTGATGTTTTTTGCAGGGACAGAAAGTGGAGGTCGGGAACGTACCTGACAACAATAGACGATTACGAAGGCGACCTTAATGAGCTGAACGTAGGGTACTCAAACGATCAAGACTCCAAGTGCTTCCACTTTATTGTGATGGACAATGGAAACTTTGCCATACAACCAAACAACTTGCTGAGGTGGCATAACCCAGACTTCATTGTGCCTTACGACAAGTCGAAGCCCCCAAGGGTAAAAGTCTTTAAGGACTCGCTTTCTTCAGAGAGAATAGACAGGACTTACGGAAACAGCCCGTACTATTTTTACGGTGACGACCAAGAGGAAATATCAAAATGATTTACGCACCTAAAAGATTTGTTTTCATACACATCCCTCGGACGGGTGGCAACTCAGTGACATCTGCTGTGGCATCTTCATGTGCAGGCAAAGGCATTGATCTTGTTATTGGAACCTTGCCTCCTATCAAGTCGTACAACAGGTTCAATCGCCATGTACGAGCCATCGCGCTAAAGAGATTCATTCCAGAGTGGGATGACATTTACAAGTTTGCTGTTTACCGGAACGAGGCAGACAGAATCGAAAGTTCTGCGAGACTTGTGAGGATGGATATCGCTAACAAGGTTTATGAAGACAAGACTTGCAGCCCCGGATGGAAAGAGCTGCTGTTGTCCGAAAACCCTGAGCAAAGAATGCGTGACAGGGTTGCTAGAAAACCATGCGATTATTACACAAGAAGCGACGAAAAACCCAGCAGTCCTGACTTGGGGGTAGAGATGTGGGACTTTTTTTCCTTGAGCGATGACTGGGAAGAGATTTGCAAGCGATGCAAGATTCCTTATTCACCGCTGCCGCACCTTGGGTCTTCAAAGGGATTTTAGATGATTGAGCATGGAAGACCAAAGCGGTGGGTTTCTACGCAAGAGCTTTGTGCAGCAGCCATAGAGCTTTGCAAGATGATGCCTCCTGAGACAAAGGCAATTGTCGGTGTGGCTAGATCCGGCATGACTCCCGCAGCAATAGCAGCCAAGATGCTGCATGTACCCTTGCTGTCTCTTAGTCAGGGAAAGCAGGAGGTGGTGGAGTGTGGCAACGGATTCCGGCTTGCGGGGGGCAAGCACAAGGATTCGCCGCTAGACGAGATGGTGGTGATTGTTGACGACACAGTAATGACCGGCCACTCCATGCAAATGTCGATAGATATTGCAGAAGAAATTTATCCGCACTTCTTAACAGCGGCTTGCTTTGTTTATCCAGAAGCGGAGTGCAAGCCAGATATTTTTGTGCAAGAGCTTCCTGCTCCACACTTGTTAGAATGGAACGTCTTTAACTCGGCGTTTCTCCGCTGCATGGCATTAGACTTTGACGGGATACTTTGCGAAAATCCTGAGTCATGGCAGGATGATGACGGAGATCAATACAAAGACTTCATAAGAAAAGCAAAGCCAAAGTACCTTCCGAAGAGAGAAAGCATCCCGCTGATCGTCACAGCGAGGGTTGAGAAGTACAGGCATGAAACAATGAAGTGGCTGGAGAGGCATGGAGTCAAGGTCGATAATCTGGTAATGCACCCTGCGTCTAGCACAGCAGAAAGAGAGCTAGACTGCATCTCATCCTTTAAGGCAAGAAACTTCAAGAAGTGGCATGAGCTTGCCGGGTGGGGAATTATGGACAGAGTTTTTGTAGAATCAGAGCCATGGCAGGCTAAAGAGATATCGGAGCTGTCTGGACTTTCGGTTGTTTGTCCAGCTTCAGGTGCAGTATTTGACAGAAAATTTGACTAAAAGGGGTTAAAAAGGAAAAGATAGTAGGGTGAGCAAATTTCTCTGGAAAGGTTGGGACGCAAAGTGGTAGACGAAGCAAGACTATTTGAATCGGTTGAGGTGAGCTACCGTAAACTCCGTCCGTATCGGGAGGCTGTTTATCGCTTAAACGAAGAGTATGCAGGCCCAATGTACGGGCTTGAGGGAAATACCTCCGCAACAGCCGTCAAGCAAGAGAAATATTTGAATCTCTTGAAGCAGGCCGTCACTGCATACATGACACTGCTTGCAAGCAATAGGCCAAGGGTTCTCTTGACCACAACAGATCCGGCACTAAAGCCCTTCAGCAAGCACTTTCAACTGGCTGTAAACAATCTTATTAAAGAGGTTGAGCTTGAAAAGACAATGGCTCGATGGGTGCGTGACGCATTCTTTTGGCTTGGCGTAACGAAGGTACACATGGGAGACAGTGGCGAGATCATTGAAGAGGGCGATGTTACGGCAGACCCCGGAAGGCCGTTTGTAAGCAACATAGCACTAGATGATTTCTTCTATGATATGTCAGCGACTAAGTGGAGCGAGTGCAAGTATGCTGGCGATGTTTACCGTATGCCAATAGAGACTTTGCAAAACTCAAGTGCTTACAGCGGGGAGGCTTTGGAAAATCTGGAGCCATCTTCCAAGTTCTCTACTGGAGAAAAGTTAAGCGAGCTTTCAAAGGGAACAGAGCCAAGAGACATGGAGATCGAGCCTATGGTCGATGTTTGTGATATATGGCTTCCAAGGGACGGGGTTATAAAGACATACATTGTAGAGAGTCGTCACAACATGAGGCTTCGGAGTGGCTGCATCGCTGAAATGGAGTGGGACGGAAGAGAGCTTGGCCCGTATCATCTTTTGCATTTTGATGAAGTGTCTGAGAACGTAATGCCATGCAGCACCGCAGCGGATATTGAGCCTCTTGAAAGGTTGATTAACAACCTGTACCGAAAGAATGCTCGCAAGGCTTCTCGGCAAAAAGACACACCTATTTATTCTCCCAGCGGAGAAAATACAGCTCGCAAGCTAAAGAACGCTAGCGATGGTGAGTGGGTATCTGTGACAGACCCTAGGGATGTAAACGTCATTAAGCATGGTGGGATTGACGGTCAGCTTCATGGATTCATGCTTAACAGCATGGAGCTGTTTGACAGGATGGCCGGAAACTTGCAGCAGATGCTGGGTCTAGGTGCAAGCACCGACACTGTTGGACAGGAAAAACTGGTCGCAAGTGCAGGAAGCCGCAAAGAGGGTCAGCTACAAAGCAATGTAGCTAACGCTACGGCTGGCGTTGTTAGAGACTTGGCTATGCTTCTGTGGGAGGATGAGTTTACAGAGCTTAAAGCCAGAGTGAAGGTTGAGGGGATTGATAGCATTACGTTTGACTCGACATGGAAGCCAAATGATCGAGAAGGGAAGTTTAAGGACTTTAGTTTTGATATAGACATATACTCTATGCAGTATCAAACTCCGGGTTCTAGGATTCAGGCAGTCAATCAATTGTTGCAAAGCGTGTACATCCCGATGCTCCCTGTCATGCAGCAGCAAGGCGGTTCAATTGATCTAGCTGCTCTTGCTGAGATGCACAGTGAAATGCTTAATGTTCCAAGGCTGAAGGACGTTGTTGTCTTCAAAGGCTACACTCCTGAGCAAAGCAGTCCATCAGAAACAAAGATGCCAACAAACACCAACAGGACGTACACAAGAAAAGACGCCCCCAGCGACGAGCAGAGGGCTGTTCCCGATCCAAGTCAGTGGATGAATCAGCAAGGAAACCAGCAAGGTATTTAGATGTCAAATAAATTTCCGTTCAAGACAGACGAAGGGGACATTGTTCATGTCACGTTCGACATAATGATGAACATGGACTCTGGCGGATTCATTGTCCTTCCAGACGGCAGACTTGCCAGAAGGGTCAGGGGTGAAGAGTGCAGAGTGAAGAAGCCCAAGTCCGAGCGGGTTCAGGACAGGGCAAACTATGTCAGCGACTCGCTTGGTTTTACTAAGAAAGCCTTGCCGGAGTACCAGCAACACCTAGATCAAAGCGGTTGCAAGGGAATAGAGTTCCGCGAAGACCCTGATGTCCCCGGCTTTATGCAGGTTGTCTGTGACAGCCAGAAAACAAAGATGAAGTATGCTCAAACTCGCGGGATGTCAGACAGAAACTCCAGTAATGGAGGCAGTAGAACGCTTACCGAGTACGAGCTTGAAGCCGCAAAAGAGCTTGCCATGCGACATGGAAGCAAAAATAAAAGCTAAAAGTATTGATCAAAGTGTTTCCTATACGCCATAACTTAGGCGTTATGGGAAAAACAAGAGTGTTTTTCGTTCCTCAGCATCAAAGGTAAGACATGACAGACGACCAAGAAAACTTCGGAGCAGGCGTTTTTGACGATTCTTCGGCAAGCCAGCCAGAGGAATCGCAAGCAATATCTTTGACAGACAGAGAAGTTGCTATCGCCAAAGGCGAAGATCCAGATTCGGTTCAGCAAGACTCTTCTGTGGAAGAAGAAGTTGCGGTTGACCCCGTTGCCGAGGATAGCCAAGAAGAAGTTGCCGAGGTTGTTGAAGAATCATCGCAATCCGAAGAGCCTACTGAAGAGCTTGACATCCATCAAGACGTTTTTTCTTTAGGTGATAAAAGGTTAGCAGAGCGTTACGGTTTCACAGAAGATGATGTTCAGAAGTTCGGTACGCCCGAAGCCCTGCATCATGCTTTAGATATGATGGACCGAAGAACTGCCGCAAGCCCTAGCAGCGAAGATTCACTTGACTCGTCTGAGAGTCCTGTGTCCGATGAGGCGGAAGATGCTGCTGCTAAATCAGAAGATGGGACTCTCAGCGAGTTACTTGGCTTTAAGAAGTTAGATGTTTCAAAGTTTGAAGACTCAGATGAGCCTTATGACCAAGAGACACTGACTCTTGTTAAGCATGTAAGGAAAACAGAAGACATGCTTGAACGCATTACAGGAATGCTTGTTCAAAACGAGACCAGTCAAAACGATCAAATATTCCATGACACTCTGGATAGTTACCCAGAGGTTTACGGAACGTCAGTGAAAGAAGGCGTAGTTCAGGATCTGGAAACAGGTTTTCAAGACGCTAGGCAGGCGGTTCGGGATCAGGCGGAAATCATCTACGCTGGCATCGTAGCCAAAAAAGGTGCTGTTCCACCTGTAAGTAAAATCATTGAACAAGCGGTGATGGCGATTCATGGCAAGAAGGTTGCTTCTAAATCGGATGCTCCGGCAAAATCGGAGAAGCTGAAGAAGCAGTCTGCCAAGAGGCGTAGTCCCGGTTCAACCTCAGCAAACTCTCGTAGACAAGCTGAGGATATCGACCCGACAAGTGCGGAGTCGATAGCTAGGCATCCTGAAGTTGAAGCCCTTTGGCGACAGTCTCAGGAAGCAAGTGGTGCTGTGTAGGCAGCAAGATGTAGTGACGGTGTAGTTTCAGGAGTGAAAAAGAGCTTATATGGCATTAACACCAGACCAGATTGATGATTTCGTAAACCTTACGCTAAAGCTGTTCAAGCGGCGGCAGTGGACTGACTTCTCTTTAGAGCATCAGTTCTACACATCTGCAAAAATGTTGCAGGAGAAGAAGGTTGTCGAGCGAGGCGGCGAGCAAATTAGTTTCCGTATCAAAACGCGAAACACAGGCAACGCTCGCAATAGCGGGATGTTTGCTCAGGATGTTACTAAAGTCGAAGATGTCACTGTGTCCGCGCAAGTCCCTTGGGCTATGCAGACGACAAACTTCAGCTATGACATCTACGAAGACCTTTTCCAGTCGGACAAGGAAACAATCATCAAAGAGCTTCAGATTCGCGAACATGACGCGATGATGGATATGGCAGAGCTGAACGAAGAGAATCTTTGGACAGCACCTACCGCATCGACTGATTCTCGACCGATGGGCATTCCTTTCTGGCTTCAGAAGGACAACAGCAGTTCAGAGGGTGCTTTCAACGGCGGTAATCCTTCTGGCTTTACTGGCGGCTGTGCAGGAGTTGATAGCTCTGCATATCCTCGCTGGAAGAACTGGGCATTTGGCTACAGTGCTGTTTCTCGCGATGACTTGGTTCGCAAAGTTAAGCGAGCTATTACCTTCACTGACTTCCAGCCTCCTGTTCCCCACCCGGAGCTTGGCTATGGTCTTGGTAATGACTTTGAGATTTACACCACCTATCGAGTTCAAGAGCCTCTTGAGCGATTGGCGGAAAATCGAAATGACAACCTTGGTTCCGATGTTGCAACATACATGAACCGAGTAACCATCGGTGGTGTTCCACTGAAGTGGGTTCCTTACTTGGAGTCGAACGACACAAGCGACCCTCTTTACGGTGTGAACTGGAACGTACTTCGCCCGTTCGTTAAGCAGAACTGCGATATGCGTCGAAATCCTCCGAAGGAAGCTGCTCGTCAGCACAGCGTTCGTGAAGTTCATGTTGACCATTGGATGAACTACATTTGTTACAACCGCCGCAAGACGTTTGTTGGTTCTTTGACATCTTAGTCCTTGACGTTGGACTGGAAATAAAAATAGTTTCAAATTGAGGTACTAAGAGATGAGTCGAGCAGATTTAATAACAGCCCATGCAAGTCAAACTTTTGACAATGGGCCAAGTGGTTTTTTGCTTTCTGTTGCGGCAGAAGGTTTTAGCCACATTGACCAGTTGGTATTGGGGAAAGGCGACTTGACAGCCACAACCGTTACCGGGGGAAGTGTGGCAGTTTTGGCGAGGGTCGGAGGTGGAGTACGTCTAACTGACGCCACTGCCACCAATACAGCTTCGCACCTTCATTCCGGCGCAGTCTTGGACACAGCAAAGAAATTTGCTGTAGCTGTCTCTTATACACATCTCCGAGCCCACGAGACCTCTCTACATCTC
>OJDU01000053.1_pt1 | contig 31969 bp, 40 predicted proteins | sample 1592771 | NCBI WGS metagenome assembly OJDU01 (sample SAMN05416864, study PRJEB24817) | seawater metagenome | isolation source: Sea water | place: Canada:Atlantic | collected 2013-11 | reverse complement strand
ATCTGTTATGAATCAGATTACCATCATAAGATTTAATATCTTCTACAATCATATATGTATGATAACCTAATTGCTAAGAAAATCAATTAATTTGCTCGGAAATCCAGTTATAAGTTTTTTCAATACCATCAATTAATGGAAAGCTAGGTTCCCAGTCTAGCTTTTGTTTAATAAGTCTGTTATCACTGTTTCTACCTCTAACCCCTAGCGGTGCATCTAGCTTATATACTCTTTTAAGTTTCCTGTTACCTACTTTCTCTGCGCAATCAACTAATTGATTTATAGTTACCATTTCCTCACTACCTATATTCACAGGTCCGATAAACTCTGATTCCATCAAACGACGGATTCCTTCAATACATTCATCGATATACAAAAAAGATCTAGTTTGACTACCATCACCCCATATTTCAATTTCCCCACTATCCTCAGATAATAAAACTTTCCTACAAATAGCAGCTGGAGCCTTTTCTTTACCACCGGTCCATGTACCTAGAGGTCCATATATATTATGAAATCTCGCTATACGAACCGGTATTTCAAAATTTCTATTATAAGCTAAATATAGCCTCTCACTAAACAGTTTCTCCCAGCCATACTCACTATCAGGGTTTGCAGGATATGCTGAAGCTTCAGCGCAATTAGGGTTACTAGGATCGAGTTGGTTGTGTTCTGGGTACATACAAGCAGAACTACTGTAAAAAATCTTTGTATTTCGGTAAGTATATGGAAGAACCCGCGCGTCACGATACCAATCAGAAGAAACGTACGTATTTAAGTCAATTACAGCTTTGAGAACATTGAGATTAATAGAGGCAGAGTTTTGCATAACGTTAGCATCATTCTCTCCTGAAAAAATGTAACCTGCACCACCCATATCTGCCGCTAGTTGATAAATCTCATTAAATTGCTCATAGTACTGCTTACCAGATTGACCATAGAACGAGCCAAACTCTACAACTCTACGAGTAAATGCGTAACTTGTGAGATCACCTATAATAAATTCATCAGCAACAGATTTACTAAAGTCAGGTTTTTTTAAATCAACACCTCTAACCCAATAGCCTTCTTTTTTAAGTCTATTTACTAAATGATTACCGATAAAACCACCGGCTCCTAAAACTAATGCGCGTTTCATATTTTATATGTATTTAAATAAATAGTGATGATTGGAAAAGGTATGTATTTTCTTATATTTCTTGTCTGTAAAATATTTCTCATAATCGGGTTCAAAACCAAATTGATCGTGATGTTCATATAAAATATACGTTGGTTTATGAATGTTAAAATCCAGACCATCTAGTGCATCGAACTCATAACCCTCAACATCAATACTTAGAAAGTCTATCTTTTCTATATTATATTTTGTGAGTAATTTAGATAGCTGGGTAGCTTTTGCTATACTATTGTTAACATGTTTCGTAGTACACCCACCCATCATTGACCCATCAGTATGTGTACTATCAAAGTCTCCTGAAATACTATCAGATTCGTAGTTATAACTAACTAATGCGCAATTTTCAACAAAGCAACTTCTATTACTCACGCACTTATTATAACTATGCTCGTTGGGTTCTACTAACAAGCCACTCCAACCTAAAAACCTTTCAATTAAATAAGTATTACTCTGATTAACCCCATCGTTTGCTCCGGCTTCAATAAAAAAACCGTTTTTTGTGTTTTTAAAAATATCAATTAAAAATAAATCTATATTAAACTGTGAATAACTTCTCATAATCTTTTAAATACTGCCCAGCCATGTCTTTCATTAAGATTTTCATATAATAAAGAAAAACTATTATCCTCTTTTAAATCTTTTATATTAAGTTCGTTTTTTCTACAATTACAATCATCTAATGCAATTATTTTAGATTTATTTTTTAATTTTAAAAATTCAGCTCTTGTAGAAAACTCACCACCATCAAGAAGTAAAAAGTCAATATTTTTAGGTAATTTATTATAAACGTTAGATACATTCGAATAATTATCTATATCATATCTTAGCCAATCTCTTTCTTGAGTAGATATGTTGTCAGTATATAATTCATCCTGGTTAATAATACAACCTAGCAGAAAAAATACATTTGACATTTTTGTATATTTTTTATTAAAAACTATAGCTTTGCTGTGTTGCTTTATATCGCTCTCGATAGTGTAAAACATTTTACTATTATCAATCGCGTTTAAAATACACTGAGTTGACCCTTCCCCGTTCCATGTTCCGATTTCAACGATATTAATAATATCTGATTTTTTACACAAATCATAAATTATTTTTCCAAAAGCAGACTGTATATTTATTTGTCCCGGCATGGTAATTGCAGTAGTTTTATTTTATCTATCCAATATTTAGATCGCAATATATTATTATCAAACCCCTTTTTTATTTGAATATTATAACATTCATTAATATAAGAGCGATTGTTAATTTGACTAATATCATCAAGTATAATTATAGGGAGTTTTTCGTATAATTCATATATTTTAAAATTACCCACCTTTACTGTTATAGGCACTCTCTTACTATATAATGTTTCCCATAATCGATGAGTATCTACTCCATTTCCAGCTGGACATAAAACCATTTTATACTCTAAAAGTATATTAAAAAAATTATATAAACTTAAATTACAAATATCAACATCAATATAATCTACATGCTCGCAAAAAGTCTTTATATGCCCTCTATGAGGTATATTAGTGTTAACATTGAAATTACAATATATATATTTCGTGGGTATTTGATTAATATTCCTGCTTAGTAATTTTTCTTTTATACAAACCCTATCATAATAACAAATTCCATGACCTTTTCTAATAGATTCGATTTTATTTTCTAAGCCTATGGGTATAGATTCCAATATATTATTATTACTTAATGCATTTTGAGTAAACCATTTAATAATATTTTTAGGTGCTGAATTTACTAGTTTATCAGTTATTGGATAATCAGAGTTTCCTGATATAAGAATGACTTCATTATTTAATTTAGAAATATAATCAAAGTCTGTTAACAAAAAGTCAGTTTTACAGAAAAATATACTTTTACCGTTATGTAACGATGATAAGTGATTAATTTGAAAATAGTTTAAATTACAATCGTTTCCCATTTTTTAGAATCTAAAGTATAATTAGTTCTAGTACTATCAATTGAACTAATATCATAAAAAACATGTCTACAATTTAAATTAATTTGTTTTATTAACTGAAATATAGAAGTATCTATAGTATGTACTTCTGTGGCATTATAAATAACAGGTAACCAATCGAAAAGATTACCCGTAGACTTTTCTAAAAATATTACAGGTAAATCTGTATCAGGAATAATATTATTATTAGATGCACTATTAGTAAAACACCCAAAAGCGTATTTTTTACTAATATTAAAATTTTTAATAAATTTATTTTCTCTTTCTATATCTCTATCAATAAAAAAACTATTAAAGCGGTGTGTATAGTTTATATTTACTTGATTATAAAAAGATTTTTCCCAATTACTACTCTTTATATTTTCAAATCCTAATCTTAAAACGTTTTTGAACATTTTATATTTTTTAACTGCACATTCGTCATTAATAATAGGGTCTATTTCAACAGTATTCAAATCCCTATACATATACTCTACAGATTCAGCGTTATGTTTTTTTGTCGGTAAAATAATGTTTTTAAAATTATTTTTTAATAGGTATCTTACCAACCCGTTACATATTATATGGTCCCCTAAACCTAAATGATGATGTAAATAAACATTATCAATCATACAAAGCTATGTTATTTTCATTTATTCTTTGACCAATAAATTTTCCATATTGTATCGATTTATGATTAGGGAAGGGTATCCCGTTAAAGTGTCTGTTATCGTCATGCTCAAGAAAATGAAGTTTAATTTTATTATATACTTCAGTTAAAGCATTTTGATCATCAAAATATTTTTCATTATCCCCTTTAATAATATAACTATACAGAAAAGATAAATTTATCAGGCCATTTCTTTTAGCGCCCCACATACCACCCATAACAGGTGGAAAAGAATGATATTGTTTGTTATCTCTCATACAGTGGAATTGTTTATCTGATTCATCTATCCAATGTTTAACTGCAGACTGCTCTTTGTAATTAATTCTAGAGTCACAGTCTCTGCTAATAAAAATACTAACATTATTGTCTAACATGGGTTTAAATCTCAAAAACATACCGTACTCTTTATCCCCATCTAAAAATACCTTACAATTATCAATAGATCTTATTGTCTCAATAACGCTATTATCTGTTGTCGGGTGTACATAAAACCACGCCTCCCAACCTGGATATATATCACGTAATAATTTAGCGTTTTCTATCGCGCCTTGATTGTATATAGGTTTATTACCCCACAAGCTGAAACTAACAACCTTCATACAATCCTTTCAAGCGTTGTTTTGTATCTAAAATAGAAGTATGTGGAATATCATTAACCCAATAACCTATTTGATTTTTTAATTTTGTGAATTCTTTAAATAATTTTTTTTCTCTCTGCTCGTTTATACGAGACTCTGATCCTAATTGATTGTTAACATACAAATCAGAATCAGATATATCAGGAAAATTCCAAAATGGAGCTGTTATTTTTTTAGTCATCATATGATAGTACGTAAATTCTATATCAAATATGTATCTATAAGAAGTATCATATAATCTCTCCTCGAAATTAGATTTATGATGACATACAAAATCATTATTCATATTAGGGTAAAAACTAATATTACAATTATTATAGTATTTAACGTTAAATTTTGGAGTTCTATTACCAATAAAACCAGATCCTTCTGTAGTACTACAATAAATAAAATATTTTATACCTGTCTCAATGCTTTTGTTTATATATTCTGCAAAAACGTTTTTATTTTTAATGATCATATCATCTTCAATAAGAAATAAATAATCACAATTATTTTCAAGTAAATATTTTATATTTTGATTTCTACCTTCAGCGGGTCCGTTATCATAATTATCTTCCCACTGATTCCAATGTCCTTTGTATTCTCTAGTATACTTATTACCCATATTAGTAGTAATAAGAGAATCAATCTCGCTTAAAGGTAAACTATTATATAATGTATCATAGTAGTCTTGTTTATTAAAAGTTGTTATACCTACTCCAATCTTCATGACCAATCCAATGCTTCTCCGGTTTTAGGAAAAGTATTTACAAAAATTTCCTTACATTTCAATGCAATATCTCTATGTTCTTTCTGAGTATCTTCACATGTCCTTAAATCGATATAATGAATCCAAGATCTAAAAGACCCTTTCATAAACATAGTAGTCTCAGTGGTAAGAGGTAAGATATTACGAGCACACTCTTTAGCTACACCCTCCTTGAGTAATTCATCGTATAACATAAAGCTATTATCAAGATGTAAACTAATTGAATTCTCTAACTGTTTATCTAGCTCAACTGGCTCGTCTCCAACTTGTCTATTGGTTTTACCTTGTAGACGCCATTCAATATCTTCAAATTTATTAACCTTACTATACCGTTGACTAAACTCTTGAAACGAAAATGATCTATGTCTTAGTATTTGTGCTGCTATTGCTCTTGAAGTCTTGATCTCTACACCCATATCGGTCATCTCGAAGGGAGACCAATGTTTATGTTTAGTTAAATATTTAATGAGTCTAGGAGCTGTAAGAGTGTTGAACTGATTACTCGGATTAGAAACACGAGCAATATACGCTACGAGATCATCTGCGGTTTTGATACCTTCTTCCACTATTTTACCAACAGGTTGTGTAATTGATACAATCTCTACATTCATTACTGTATTATATAATAATAAAAAAATATATCAACTGATTATAGTGTATTTAGTCTTAATAGCTCTAAAATATACAATAATAATATTAAGCGATAATAATGAATAAAATAATAAATAATTACACGTTATGGCAAGAACAAAACGTGAACCTAAAAAGTCTAAGGCTTCAAGGGACACAAACATAGAGGACAGAATTCAGAAAAATTATTTTACGAATTTTGAAATTAATCAAGAGTTTGAACTTAACAATACACATAAGTCTTTTATAAAGCTAGCTTTAGATAAAGAAACAAAAGTATCTATAATCGATGGACCGGCAGGGTCTGGGAAGACTTATCTATCTGTATTAGCTGCTCTAAACTGTTTAAAACATCATTACGTTGAAGAAATTGTTTATATACGGAGCATAGTTGAATCTGCATCTAAAAGCTTGGGGTCTCTACCCGGTGAAGCAGATGAAAAGTTTTTACCATGGATGTATCCATTATTTGATAAGCTTCAAGAATTACTTACAGAACCAGACGCTAAAAACTTAATGTCTCAAGATATTATAAGAGGGATACCAGTAAATTTTGTACGAGGAGCTACATTTAGAAATAGCTGCGTTATTATTGATGAAGCTCAAAACCTTACCTTACCGGAACTAATAACAATACTAACTAGAATAGGTAAAAACTGTAAATATTTTATTGTAGGAGATACTAGACAATCTGATATAGGTAGTAAATCCGGGTTTCAAAATATATTTAGATTATTTAACGACTATATATCAGAGAGAAAGGGTATACATACACACGAATTCACATCCATGGATGTGGTACGTAGCGAAATACTTAAATTTATCGTAGAAAAACTAGAAGAATTACATGTGAAACCGTAAAGCTTTTGTTAATCTAGGGTGGAGATTTTTCTTATTTTCTCCATCCTCTACTAACCGAGAATATTCTCGCTTAAAGGCCTCTACGAACTCTGGAGAGAGTTCAAGATTCCGCGGGTAAAACATTCGTGTCTTTAAAGTTAAATAACCTTCACATAGCTCGTCATATTGCATGAAATTATTTATTCGATACCAAAGGCTTTTTTCATTTTTTCCATTTCATGGAGCTCTTCGGGTGTGATTATACCAGTGGGTTCAATAAAATCCCCATCATTATCCATATACAATTTAATAATTTCAATACGTTCTTTTCTATTACCGAAAACTTCTATAATGCCAGGCCTGTCGTCTTCAATAAAGAATTTAGATTCAGGATTTTTCTGAAAATCCCGGTGAACTGCTTTGAATATATTATCTATTTCTTCTATATAATTTTTATCTGCATCTCTTAAGTCATCCTCGACAACCTCTACAGGTGCAACTTTTGAGATAGGTGTAAAAAATATAATATCTAATGATCTTAAAGACTCTCTTACAAGTGGAAGACACTTCTTAATAAACTCGTCATCAATATCTGTATCCTTCTTAGCTTCAGACCAAATACTATAAACAATATTATCAAGTGGGCATCTATCAAAGATAATATTATCACTCTTGTCGGTCTTTTGCAATTCATCAATCATAAAGTTCAATATGGCCCATTGAGTATCTTTATTTGTAGAAGATGAATGCTCTAAACCTTGTTCACTAATTATATCCCTATATGTTTTGTTTATAGTTTTATAATTAGTCCACTCTTCAAGAAAGTCCTTGATTAGAGTACTCTTACCTTGACATGATGTCCCACTGATTGCAATCCTCATTAGTATTATTTAAGTAATATAATTAGACCTTCAAGGCTTTATCCCATATAACTAATTGTAGTCTAGGGCTGAAATTAAAATGATGCTCCTTAGCTAATTCAGCTACCATACCACTAACCTCAGAGTGCTCTTGTCTACTTCCGCAGCAAGGCATCAACCAAACTCTACCAGAAGGTATATCAAACCTATCTACATACTTAGATAGTACCTCTTCCATATCTGATTGATTCTGTATAACAAACTTAAAGCCAGATCCCATATCAGCATGCCAAGATAATACATCTGGAATATATCTCTTACCAAGCGGGTCTCCATTTGATGATAACTTAGGGGAAGTAGTGAAGGTAGCAGATACATTCTTATTGACTAGTCTAGCGCTAGGTTGAATGGTCGCGTTAGTTTCAAAATCAATCCTAGGAAGCCAGCCCCAAGTTAACATTAAATAGTCAAAAAATCTGACAAGCTTTGCTTGCTGAATAAGAGGTTCACCACCTGTAACTTTCAGTATAGCCCCATTATACAAATGATCCTTATAACCAGAGTCTTCAATTAACTTAACAATTTCCTCAAATGTCATTTTATTCTTGACACTCCATGAAATAAAACTATCACAACCATGAGGAGAATCTGCAGAAGCGAATCCTTTGCATGTGAGATTACACATTGAAAGTCTCATAAATACTGAAGGCTGACCTATAAACTCACCTTCACCTTCAATAGTATAAAATACCTTATCATCAGATAAGAATAATTCATGCGAACCTGTTATATTTTTATTCTCTTCGCTCATACTCGTATTATATAATTGTTTTATTTTTTATCAATATTTTTCTTTTTCTTTTTCCAGTCAATATCATCCCAGTTATCATTTATCTTTTTAGTATCCTCTTTTCGACGTTTACACCCTTTACCATTAGACATAATTTAACCTTTTGATATAACCACACTATTCTTTTCATGTTCCCATACTTCAACTTGCTGAACCCAGCAACGAGAATCTGTCATCTCTTCTACATGCTGTTGTGATACTTCATAGCACCACTCTGCAATGCGCTCAATACCAGTACCGTTTTTCATAATTCTGAGATCACATATACCTCTCAGATGTAGATCTTTGAAAATATCCAAATTTGGATCATCTGATGCAATACAAGTAGTATGATCGAATTGTTTTTCGAGCTTTTGTTTGAGTCCTTTCAAACCCCCGAAATCTACTACCCAGTGATTATCATCAAGCTCGTTACATCCAAAAGTAAATTTAGCGTAAAGTTTATAGCCATGTAAGAACTTACAGTGACTAGTAGCTTTTGGTTGTCTGAAGGCACAACTGCCTAAATCTAACATTTTTGTACTTTCAAATTTAGCCATATATTTATTATGATATACTTCCTAGAATAATCAAGACATTTTCTTAAACAATTTTATTATAGATTATACTTGAAAAAAATCAATTACATAATATAATATACTTTTATATGAGAAATAAAGAGTTTATTTTAAAAACAGCAAATAGTTCTGCTCCTCGAACAGATGAGGAAAAACAGAATATTATTGATAACGCTACAGTAGCTTATGAAGCATATTTAGATGCTCTTGGATTTGATTGGAGGAATGATCCTAATAGCTCAGACACCCCTCGTAGAGTTGCAAAGGCCTTTGTAAATGATTTAGCGGCGGGTTGTTATGACCTACCACCAAAGGTTACTACGTTTCCTTCAGACGGTTATGATGGTATTGTGTCTCAATGTAATATACCCGTCAAGAGTATGTGCAGTCATCACCATCTAGCGTTTACTGGTAAAGCACATGTAGCTTATATTCCATCACTTAGCGGGCGAGTAATAGGATTAAGTAAGCTAAACCGTATTGTAGAGTATTATGCTCGACGACCACAGATTCAAGAAGGACTCACAGTACAAATTCATAATGCAATTTCCGAGACTTGTGAGATGAATCAAGGGGTAGCTGTTGTATTAGAAGCACAACATACATGTGCATGCTTAAGGGGCGTTAAGCATGATGGGTGTGTAATGAAAACAAGTAAGTTATCTGGTGACTTTATGGATGATAGAGCAACCCGTCAAGAATTCTATGAGTTTATTAGGTAAATACTAAGCGCCTAACCCAAAGTCGTTGATAATCTTTCTCAAGACTTCAGCGACTTGCTTTGCATTATTAGGTGTAACATCATTAGTTATTACATCCTTTTCCGTAGCATTAAGCTCTATATTGTCTAAATCGACAAATAGGGCTTTTTTCATTAAATCTACGTAAAATACTTCTCCTTCAGGTGATAAGGTAGCAGTTGGTTGTTCAGGGGTAGGTTCTTGAGCTACTTCTTCGTCCTCATCTTCAGTCTGAAGTTCAGCAGCGGCTTTATTCAGCTTATTAATATAAGCAGACTTAACATTTTTCTCAGCTGTAGATAAATCACTATCTGGTTTTTTAATAATAGCAGATACAATAGCTGTAGTTGTATTTTTGTCACCAGGTACTGAGGCCTCGATAATGGATAAGAACTTACTCATTATAATTATTTATAGCATTAGCATCTTATTTTTTATATCTCCAAAGAATTTTTTATCTAAAAAAGTTAATTCATACCTCTTACAAAACTTCTCTATGTGAGAAAAGTAAAATTTTCTGCGCGATATTTTACTCTCATTATTAAAAACAACATTACTAATTTCTTCTCTTACACCAGGATCCTCTAAGGATTTGACAAAAAAATCAAAAGTAGTATTAATTATAATATTTTGTATAGGAAACATTTTTAAGAATTTTGTAAAGAGTTTATCCTCTTCTACAGTAATATCATCGTTATCAGGTTGATATATAAGTACTGGTATATTCTTTTTATTGTTATCTATGATACTATTACATATATTCTTAATGTATATATGATAAAAATATTTTTTTGTAATAGATTTATTGGTGATACAATTTTTGAATATCTCTTTTACATGCTCTATATGAGAATGTGTGAAAACCTGATTTAAGTCTACAAACTTGTATTTAGTTTTAGGTAATACGTAGGTGTTATAATTGATTTTCATTTAACTCGCGCATTTTTTGGAAGTTCTTCTCAAAAAAGCTATCATACTCTACGAGAATATAATCTTTATATCGAGTATAGTTAGAAAATGTAAAATTACTACTTATTTTTTCATTAAAACATAGAAATTTACATCTACGAGTGATTTTAACTATTAAAAACCAAAGAGTATTACTTTCTGCTTGTTTAATCCATTTATCTAATTGTTTAGATTCAGTAAAAAAACTATGGAAGTCGAGCTCTTTGTAGTTTTTACATTCAAACTTCCAGTTAGATATAGATTCAGGGACTATAATATCCCCGTCCATCATCCGCCTTTGAGATTCAGTAAGATCACTAACACGGAAAATATTTGCTCCACCGGTATAAGCCCCTGAATTAGGGACACGCATAAAGTTTTCATTAAAAATCTCACTTAAGTGTTTTGCTACTTCTCTCTCCCAGGCATTACCCTTGGCTTTAGCTCTACTAGGCATAAAAATATATACCCAAATTAACCTAATTTACAAGGCTAGCTTAAGTCAATATAAACATTACCTTCATGACCCCTTTCTTTAAAATAATTGGCATCACTCACCGCAAACGGGCATTTTACCCACATATAACCTTCAGCTCTTAATAGTTCTCTTAGCTCTTTACCTGCTATTTGTATATATTCTAATTGTTCCTGTCCTTCGGAGTTACTTATTTTACCTTTAATACCCGGAGACAATTGTTGTCCATATTTCGAATATAAATGCATAACATCGCTATAATGTTGTAATTCTAAAACACTACCATTAACAGTCTTTTTGAATAATTTACCACCCGGACCAGCACCTCTCTTAAATATCATCCCTATCTCTTTATTATCTGTATAATTAGGACCAAGAGTAGCGACAAGCTTATCTTGTATACTTGTACTCTGTCTACCTAAATTTACATTCCCATGGCTTGTAGTACCGCGATAAACTTCTATAGAATTATTTTCGTTTAGTTTTTTTTTCCGCTTTTTCTTTTTTACTTTACCTCTACGCGTAATAGTACTACCTAAAACTTTAGGAACACGAGCATCTTCAGGAGCATATGTATCATCACTTTTATATGCAAAATCTGTGGTCCCTGCTATACCTGCATCCGCCACAGTAAATTCCGTCAAATACTCTTTATAAAGACTATCAAAATCCATATAATTATTTATTAAAAAAGTTGCAAATTCCAAATATAAAATAAATAAAATAAAGAGAGAAGGATAAATCTCATCTCAATATTACATAGTTGATTTCTATAGTTTATATCTATAATAAATGTATATGGATGTTGAGGAGATTATAGAGCGTTATAGTAATGAACTAAAACCAGAGATTAATATTAATAAGTTAGATCTCGATAATCATCAATCAAAACTACCTTCATTGAAGCATAAGTGGGCAGCTCGTTATATTAATCACAAACGTAAGCTTATAAAACTCAAGGCCCAGAAACGAACTCTAAGTAATCGATTAGTTTCAAATTATATAGAAAACTCCCCAGTTAAGATTAATGTTAATATAGCAGAAAAATCCATACAACAAGATATATCTATATTAGAAATTAATAGTAAGATTGAACAAGAAGAATTATTATTAGAGTATTTAGAGAAAATACAAAATATAGTTAATAACATTCAATGGGATATTAAAAATTTAATCGAGTTAGAAAAGCTCGAACTACAATGATAGAATTCGAATATTTAAATATTAATCAATGCGCGGTTGTTGGCCTAGAGTTTGATGTTATACGAGAGTATTTCAGTATCGAAAACAAAGCTGCTAAATTTCAACGTCATGGTAGATCTAGATTTATAAAGGATAGAATATATGCTATAACACCTAAAGGAAAGATGGATATAGGTCTTATAGGAGAAGTTATACGTTATTGCAAACAACACACTATAGATTGGGAAATAAAATCTAAAGTCTTAGAATTATTCAGTCCTAATTTACCTACCCCTAAAAATGATTATAAACTTAATTTTGAACTAAGAGATTATCAACAAGAGATAGTTGATAGATGTATAAACGCAGGAAGAGGTACTGTAGTGTTAGCAACTGCTGGAGGTAAAACACTTACAATGGCAAGCTTGATTGAATACTACTATCAAAATGTTAATAAATTTTTTAAGGGATTAATAATAGTACCAGATTTGGGTCTAGTCAATCAAACTCATGGAGATTTTAATGAGTATGAAGTAGGCTTCTCACATTCAATATGGTCGGGTAATAATGAACTCAACAACAATACTAATATTATTATCGCTAACATGGGTATATTACAAAGCGAAAAAAGCGATATAAAGTGGCTAAAAAATATAGATATACTCATTGTCGATGAGACTCATAAACTTCGCAAAGATAATAAGATTAATAAAATTATTAAAGGTATTCCAACAACACATAAGTTTGGTTTTACTGGAACCCTTCCAGATGAACCTTTAGACAAATGGAACATATTCGGTAAGATCGGACCTAAACTATATGAGCGAAAAGCATATGAACTAAGAGAAGATAATTATGTAACACCCGCTAAGGTACATATCTTTCAACTTAATTATAATACTATACTTTCAAAGATTTATGACAAGGAATCATCCGTTAGTTTCTACTTACAAGAGGGTGAGTATATAAAAACCAATGTTTATAGAAATAATTTTATAAGCAAAATCACATCTAGACTGGATAATAATACTCTTATACTCATTGATTATATAGAACACGGAGAAATATTATTTGAATACCTTACTAATGCTTGTGAGGATAAGAGAGTATTCTTTATTCAAGGAGATGTCGAAATTGAAGAGCGTAAAAAAATACAAAACCTTATGGAGACAAATCAGGATATTGTAGTTATAGCTATATCTAAAATATTCTCTACTGGTATTAATATTAAAAATCTACATTATATTATCTTTGCAAATGGCGGTAAGGCAAAAATAAGAATTATTCAAAGTATAGGTAGAGGTCTACGCTTGCATAAAGATAAGAAGCAGCTTATAATATTTGATATAGCTGATAATCTTGTATATGGGCAACGTCATGTAGAGCAGCGGAAAAAACTTTATAAATCTGAAAATATAAAATATGAGCAAACCAAGCACTTCGAAAGGTAAGAAGAAAGAGTTCTATGTAAATCCTAAAGAGTTTTACAATGAAATCAAAACATTCTATGAGACTGATGATTTAGTTGACTCATTAGCTGAATCTGTAAACAAGATTGCTATAGGGTTGAGCTATGCGACTAATTTTATCAATTATACATATAAGGATGAAATGGTAGGGGATGCTGTAGTTAAGATGTTCACTGCACTCAAACATAAAAAGTTTAACATTGAATCTCATTCGAATCCTTTTTCATATTTCACCACTATCGCTTATCATGCTTTTATTAATAGAATCAAAAAAGAAAAGAGATATAAGCAAACAATCAATGAATATCAAGAAGTAGTTTATGAAGAAACTATGTGTGAAGAAGGTAGTGGTAGAGTGTATGTAAGATTACCTGACGAAGAGAGCAATTTTGTTGATTAATGAATAATCGCATAGCATTTTTTACAGACCTTCATCTAGGGGTTCATCAGAATAGTGAAAAGTGGCTCACTATCGCTCATAAGTGGGCCAAGTGGTACAAAGAAGAACTCGAGAGCCAAAATATAGATGAAATAGTATTTGGTGGAGATTTCTTTCACTACAGAGATGAGGTTAATGTAAAATGCCTACATACTGCTAATCTAATTTTAGATCTCTTTAAGGATTTTAAAATTACGATGATTACTGGTAATCACGATTCTTACTATAAGGATAATAGTACTGTTAATTCCTTATCTATTCTTAATTCTAAAAATAATATTAAAATTATTGATGTACCTGAATTAATAAAAATGAAAGGTAAAGATCTAATGATGTGTCCTTGGGGTACAGAGATTGATGATATTCAATCTGCTGATATTATTTTTGGTCACTTCGAGATTCAAAACTTTAAATACAATAACTACAAAGTATGTGAATCTGGTTTTAATTCAAAAGATCTGTTAAATAAAACCAATCTAATATTCTCTGGTCATTTTCATAAAAGAGAAGAAAGGAAATATGATAATGGTACTATAGTATATGCAGGTAATACTTTTGAGATGGATTTTGGGGATATAAACGATAGAAAGGGTTTCTATATTATTGATTTAGATAAGTTGGATTTCGAGTTTGTACCTAATAATATTTCCCCAGAGCATGTTAAAATTAAAACAAGTCAAATTACTGATCTTCCAAAATATAAAGATAAACTAGATAATATTATACTTAAACTTTATGTAGATAATGATATTAGAATTAAAGATCTAGATAATATTATCGCAAAGGTTAATACATATAATCCAGTAGATTTAACAGTAGACTATCTTTATAAGTTTAACCCAGAAGACAACCTGTTTACTAATGAGTTATCTGATTTGAATACTAGAGAATGTATTATAGAATATATTGAAAATACAATAGATGATGAATACAAAGTAGATGTTATTAAAAAGACAATTGAAATATATAAGCAATTTGTATGAAGCACGTTAATTTTAATTCTATAAAACTCAAAAACTTTCTATCTGTCGGTAATGATTTAGTTGAAGTAAATTTCAAAACAGGTATTAGTGTCATCACCGGTACTAACAAGGATAAACTTGATCGACGGAATGGGGTAGGTAAAAGTACTATAGCTGATAGTATCCACTTTGCTATCTTTGGGGAGACAATAAGAGAAATACCTAAGGGTAATATCATTAACAATATTACACAAAAAGGGACACACGTAGAGCTCTCATTCTCTATAACAGAAGGCCAAGATGTAAATCATTATAAAATTATAAGAACTCTCAAACCTACAAAATGCTTTTTATATATAAATGATGAAGATAAAACCGAGAGTACTATAATTAATACAACAAATAGAATTAAAGAGCTATTATCAGCTTCTGCAGAGCTATTTCAGAATTGTGTTATTATGTCTCTCAATACAACTTTACCCTTTATGGCTCAAAAGAAGGTAGAAAAGAGAAAATTTATTGAAGGTATACTTAAGTTAGAAGTATTCTCTCAAATGCTTCAAGTCGCAAGAACTGAACATAATGATGTATTAAGGGATTATGAGTCAGTCAATAAGGAATTAGTACATCAGAATAATTATAAAGATATAACAGTTAAACAATTAAAGGATAAAAAAGAAGAGAATAATAATAAAATTGATAGATGTAATTTAGATATTAATCGTAAAAATAAAAAGATTATAACACTACAAGAACAAATAACAGAACCAGATCTAAAATTAGTTGAGTCTATACGAGAAAAGAAAATTGACTTTGATGATAAAGTATCAGAAATACAAAAAACTGTAGACAATTTTCATCTCAAAAGAATGGGTTATGAAGCTGAGATAACAATGTATAAAAAAACATACAAGAGTATAGGTACTGATTTATCTAAGTGTCCTGTATGTTTGCATGAGATATCTTCAGACGATAGAACACATATAGAAGAAGAAAAAAATAAGATCACTAATGATATTAAAGCAAGAGAAGAAGATATCAAAGACATATATGTACAGATAGATAATTTAAAGGTAAGAAAATCTACATATATATCTGAGTCTGATAAGTGTAAATCATTTCTTAAAGAATGTCTAGCTGCTGTTGAATCTAATAAGAGAGTAAAGTCTACTATAGACGACTTAAAAGAAGAGATAGCAGAGATTAATAAAGAGATAGCTTGTATAAATGATACGTCCGCTAATTATAGTGATTTAAACGATCAGTTAGAAAAATATTCTAAAGAAGTATCTATATTAGGTGGGCAAGTTGAAACCCTATCTAAAAATAATAAGATTTTAGAGTTTGTTAAGTTTATACTTTCTGAAGAAGGAGTCAAGTCTTACATAGTAAAGAAAATACTAAACATACTTAATAATAGACTTCTATATTACTTAGATAAAATGGATGCAAATTGTGTTTGTAAGTTTAATGAATTTTTTGAAGAAGAGATTAAAAATGATAAAGGTCAAGAATGTTCTTATTTTAACTTTTCAGGCGCAGAACGTAAAAATATAGATCTGGCATGTCTTTTTACCTTTATGGACATAAGACGAATGCAGGGAGATGTATCTTATAATTTAGTAATGTTTGATGAATTACTGGATTCATCCTTGGATGAGAAGGGGGTAGAACTTGTTATTAAGATTCTTAAAGAACGAGTAGATCAATATAAAGAAGGTATTTATATAATTTCTCATAGGAAAGAATCCACTAAAGAGAGTTCCGGAGAAGTAATTTATCTAGAAAAAAGTAATGGAATTACCCGACGGGTAGAATATAATAATTAATATGCTTTCTCCTTTCAATGTCGTAAGCCGCAAACCTTTTAGTGGGGTAGAACCCACTAGCGTGTTAGGTAATATTAATACAAAGCTATACAAACCAGCTGCACAACCGAAGCAAAACGATCTCAGTCGGGTTTTAAATTTTTATGCGGATTACTCAGGCTGTGGTCATTGGCGGATGATCTGGCCTGAGAGTTTGTTAAGAGTTAATCAATCCTTTAATATCTCCGGTGGTACAGTTATGATCGCGGATCCTAGTTTCTACGCAGACGTAAAAGCTATCAGAATTCAAAGACAAGCTACTGAATCTCAAAAGCAGTTTATGTCTTTTGTGAAGAAAATAAAAGAGAGTCAAAACGACAAGATGAATATTATCTATGAAATTGATGATATTATTTTTATTGAAGATATACCTGAGTATAATAAATTTAGAACCGCTTTTGCAGATCCTAAGATAAGACAAACCTCTATGGAGATAATGCTCATGGCTGATGAGATGACTGTTACTAATCAGTACATGAAAGATTACTTCAAAGATAAAACAGGTCACGATCAAGTGACGGTTATTCCTAATTTCGTTCCTAAGTTTTGGATGGATAGATTCTATGAAAAAACCACAGTATCGAAAAACTACGAAGATAATATTAAAAAACCGAGAATATTATATTGCGGTTCCGGTGCTCATTTTGATGTAGATTCAAGAGTAAAACATAGAGATGATTTCGAGCATGTTAATGATGTAATTAGAAAAACTGTTAATGATTTTCAATGGGTTTTCTTTGGAGGGTATCCTGCTCCATTAAGAGATTTAATACAGTCTGGTAAGATAGAGTTTCACTCATGGGAAACACTTATGAGTTATCCGTATAAAATTCAAGCCCTTAAACCTCAATTAATATATGCTCCGCTTGCTGATAATAATTTTAATAAAGCGAAGAGCGATTTGAAGTTTATTGAAGGTTGCTGTATGGGTATACCAACGATTTGTCAGGACATTGTAACATACTCTAATGCATTTTATAAGTTCAAGACAGGACCGGAGCTTATAGATCAGATTAAGTATCTAGCTAAAGATCGTAAGAAGTATATAGCTGAAAGTAAGAAAGCGCGGCGATACGGTGAAACAAGGTGGCTAGAAAATAATATTTCCTTTTACGAAGAACTTTACAAATACCCGTACGGGCATCCAGGTAGGGTGAATATTAATAAACTGAACAATATAGTTGTAAAATAACGGAAACCCTCTATACTATGTTATATGTATAGAGGATTAAGCTACATGCCGCATGAACGTAAAATGCGGCTCTTTACGTGGTCAGAGGATGGTGAGCGCATTACAACAGATGTAGGTTACCATCCTTATTTCTATTACGAGACTAATAATAAGAGACTACAATCCGCTACTTCTTTGTATGGTACTAAGCTTAGACAAATAACTTGTCGCTCAGAAAAAGAAAGAAGAGATAAAATCAAAGATATGGGTATAGATCGTATCTTTGAAAATATAACCCCCTACCAGCAATTCCTTATAGATCAATATTGGGAAAAAAATGAAGATGAAAATTTTAGTAATTTTCCTCTCAAGAATTGGTTTTTTGATATTGAGGTTTATTCCCCTAATGAGTTCCCTAAACCAGAAGACGCAAAGTTCCCTATTAATATTATTACTATCTATGATACTATAGAGAAACATTATTATTCATGGGGTTTAGGTCCCTATGTACCTGAGACTGATAACGTAACATATGTTAATTGCGATAATGAGAAAGACCTATTATGGAACTTTCTTAATTTTTATCGTAAAGACCCACCAGATATTTTATCGGGGTGGAATAGTGAGACATTTGATATTCCTTATGTCATAAATAGATTAGATAGTATATTCGGAGAAGATGTTCGTAATATGATTTCTCCTATGAATGAAGAATTACGACGCCCAGTATATGCTCGTCAGTTCATGGGCGCGTTTGGTAGAGAACAAACCAAGTATATTGTTGAAGGTATAAGTATGCTTGATTATCTTGATATATATAAAACTTTCTCTGTAGGTCAAAGAGATAGTTACAAGCTTGATTCAATTGGAGAATATGAGGGGGTAGGTAGAAAGATTAATACTAATAATACTAACTTAGCAACTCTTGCAGAGAAAGATTGGAAAACGTTTGTAGATTATAATATTCAAGACGTTACTCTTCTCGCTAAATTAGATGAGAAGCTTCAATTCCTAGGTCTAGTAAGGATGCTATCTTATGTTGGATTAACACCCTTCAACGCTGCGCTTGGTACTATCAGCACAGTAAACGGTCGTGCTATTATACAAGCGCGTAAAGGAGATGACCCGCGGGTTATACCTACATTTATTAAAGATACTTCTCGTACTGAAAAATACGAAGGCGCATATGTAGGGGAACCACAAAGGGGGTTTAAGGAGAATATAATCTCATTCGATGCTAACTCACTGTATCCTTCTACAATGATTACTCTGAATCTAAGTCCTGAAACTAAGTTCGGGGCGATCACGTTTACTGATGATACCCATGTGCATGTTAAATCGGTAAATAATGAGGATTTTAAATTCACTAAACCTAATTTTATTAAATGGGCCCAAAAGAATAAAATAGCTATAACTAAAGCTCGTAAACTCTTCTTTCAAGAACCCGTCGGTATCTTTCCTGCTATATCTAAACATTTCTATAATATCAGAAAAGAGAAAAAACAGCTCATGTACAAGTTAAAGAAAGAGCTGACACATCTCAAAAATACTGTAGATAATATTACTGATAAAGAAGAGAGAAAGATAGCCGAAAAGAGGCTACAGGAACTTCCAGTTAAGATTAATCAAGCTCATATTTATCAATTAACCTTAAAGATTCTTATTAATCGTATATATGGTTATTTTGGTAACAAACATTCGCAAATGGGCGATGGGGATATTGCGAGATCAATTACCCTTACCGGTCAAGAAGTAATCAAACAAAGTAATGTAATTTTACGGAACTATATTACAGAAAATACTGACCTTACAGAAGAAGATCTTAACAAAGATAATCCTGTTTTATACAATGATACTGATTCTAGTTATGTAACTATAACTCCGTTACTCAAGCATTTAAATATTCCGTTGTATATAGAAGCTCATTCACCTGCTACTAATAATATAGTTGTAAAGCCTGAAGTTTATGATTTAGTGCAAGATATAGAAGATTATCTAAATGTACATATAGAGCAATGGGCAAGAAAATCTCTTAATACTATAAGACCTGAGTTTGTATTTAAGAGAGAGTCTATTTGCGATAAAGGGATGTTCCTACAAAAGAAAAGGTATGTACTTCATAAACTAGACGACGAGGGTGACCCATGCAATACATTCAAATATACTGGGGTAGAGGTCGTTCGTACGACAATGCCAGACCCTGTTAAGCCGCACGTGAAGGGTATAATCGAGAATATGATTATGACCGGGGATGAGTCTAAGACGAATGAAATGTTTGAAAAGGTATATAACTTATACTCTAGTTTACCTATTGAGGATATTGCTTTTGTCATGGGTATTAAAGATTACGATAAATATGCAATCAAAGCTAATTCGTTTTCTATAGGTAAAGGTACCCCTATACATGTTAAGTCTTCTATATTTTATAATGAATTACTAGAAGAGTTTAATCTTACTGGTATACATGAGAAAATAGGTTCAGGTGATAAAGTACGTTACTTTTATGTACAACAACCAAATAAGTATGGTTGTAATAGCTTAGCGTTTAAGTATAATTTACCTGAAGAGTTTAAGCACTTGTTCTTAATTGATCATGAAAAGATGTTTGAAAAGACTATTTTTAAAGTCATAGAACGTTTCTATGAATCAGTAAAGTGGAAGCCATACAAACCAGGAGAAGCATATCAAACAGATTTATTTGACTTTTTTAGTATTAGCCGTTGAAAACTAAAATAAGTATACTATTATATTTTTATGTACGACGAATATAAAATTGTTGTTTATAATGACGGTATTGGAAGAACTTGTTTTGGAGAGGTATTAGAGGAAACTGATACTGATCTAAGACTAAAAGACCCTGCAATGATTATGGTTACTCCTAATGAATCAGGACAAATGAAAGTCGATGTAATTCCTCTTTTCTTTGGTGAGTTTATTGTTCCTGGAGAAGATGGTTCTAAACAATGTGTGTTTAATATTAATAAAAATAATGTATCAATAATTGAAGTAAATCTTACTGAAAGTATTACTAAACACTACTTCACCAAGATTAATATTAAAGAGACTGAAGAAACAGATACTACTCCAGAAATTAAATTATTTGAAGATTAATTATGGATATTAATAAACTTGCCAACAAAGCTTTTGCTAGCTTACAGAAGATGAATCGCAATGCGACCACCCTCGAGGATAACACCTTGAGTAATGTCACAGAGTGGATTGATACAGGGTGTTTAGCTTTAAATAGTATAACCTCTGGGTCACTCTACGGTGGTATACCTAAGGGTCGTCTTGTCATCTTCAGTGGTGAGTCTGGTTGTGGTAAAACTTTTATTCTTAATAAGATTCTTGGTAATGCTCAGAAAATGGGAATGATTCCTATTATCTTTGATACTGAGGTTGCAGTTGATTCAGCAAGCGCTGAAGGGGTTGGACTTGATAGTTCACAAGCTAAGTATGTGCCAGTAGATACTGTAGAAGCATGTCGTAATCAGATTATGACATTCCTTGATCAAGTAGAAGTTGAACCAGAGCTGCATGGTAAGTTTATTATATCTATCGACTCTCTAGGTAATCTCGCCTCCGAGAAAGAGCTCCGGGATGCTGAGCAAGGCAAGGGCGCGATGGACATGGGTCTTAGAGCTAAACAGCTCAAATCTATGATGAGAATGATTACATATAAAGCTGCTGTTACTGGTACAACAGTGATAGCGAGTAATCATACATATGCAGATCCAGGAGCATTGCACCCTACTTTAGTTAAAACTCAAGCCGGTGGTTCCGGTCCTATCTATATGGCTTCCGTCCTTGTACAGATGGCCGCAAAGAAAGAGAAGACCGATTCAAATAATGAAAAAGATGTAGCATTAACTGAATCAAGAAACTACAGCGGAGTTACTCTTCGTATGTTGACTGTTAAGAATCGCTTTGTTCCTGCTTTTTTGCAGGCTGAAGTTTATCTTAACTTCAAAACTGGTCTTGATAAATATTCTGGTTTGAGGGATGTTGCAGTGTCGCATGGGGTTATTGAGCAAACAGGAGCTACATTTGTCATGGATGGTAACAAACTCGGTTATTACAAGAACTGGCGTAAGGACGAGGAGTTATGGAAAACTATTCTCGAGCGGCTTGAGACATCTATTAAAGATAAGTATCGCTATGGTAAAGAGTTGAACGAAACTGCTATTGGTGATATAATCAAAGAAGATGATGAAGAGTAGAGCAATTGTTCCAGTAAGTGGGGGTATAGACAGTAGTGTAATACTTGCGTATGCGCGTTCTAAGCATGCGCAAGTATTTCCTATAACCTTTGATTATAGTCAAAGACATATTAAGGAATTGATATGCGCAAAACGTCAATCTGGGGATGACTTTAAAAAGGTAAATCTTTCTTTCTTTAGAGATATTGCTGGTAGTTCATCTCTAACTAATGATAATATTGATGTTGCTAAAACTAAAGATGTACTCGGTGATGCTCAAACAGTGAATTACGTACCCTTTAGAAATCAAATGATGCTGTCGATTGCGTGTGCTTATGCTGAGAGGGTAGGTGCTGATACTGTATATCATGGTGCTGCGTTAATTGATAGTCAAGCTGGTTACTGGGATGGTAGTATTGAATTCTTAGATAGTATTAATAATCTTATTGCTCTCAATAGGAAGAATAAAATCAATATAGAAGCACCATTAATAGATAAAACCAAGAGAGAGATAATTCTCATGGGTGCTGAGTTAGATGTCGATTATAGTAATACATGGACTTGTTATGAAGGTAAGAATAAGGCATGTGGTTACTGTACTGCTTGTAGTTCTCGTATAAAGGGATTTTTAGATGCAGGGATTAAGGACCCCTTGCAATATGAACGTAATGATATACCATGGTAATATATTATGTGTGGAATAATTGGATCACCGTATAAAGAGGCTTTCAAACACTTATTTAAGCAAAACCAAGAACGCGGTAACTTTGCTTATGGTGTGATTAAGTTTTGTATAAACAATAAAGTTAAGGTTGTTAAGGATACTGACTTTGAAAAGGATTTAAAATTTGAAGATGATACTGTATTTTATCTAGGTCATCTTCAGTCACCGACTTCTACTAAGAGAGAATTCTCTAAAGAAACAACTCACCCTTTTGAGTATAAAGGTATGTACTTAGCTCATAATGGGGTATTAAGTAATTTTGAAAAACTAAAAACAAAATACAATAAACATCTACCAGATAATACTGTTAATGAAGTCGATAGTAGTATTATTCTACCTATGATAGATAAGCTAGGACTCAAAGCCGCGTTGCAAGAAATTGAGGGTACCTTTGGATGTTGGTTGTATGATTCTAATACTTCAGAATTGTTTGTTTTTAGATCTGGTAGTACTATTTATACTGATGATAAGAATCTAAGTTCTAAACCAATAAAAAACTGGCAACTTCTTGAGGAGGGTGTGATATATAGATTCAACTTCACTAAATTAAAATATGAGCCAATTGAGACGTTTAGAACAAACAACGGATTTTTCATATAATCCTGATAAAGTTTTAGTAGTAAGTACCACCACTAAAGATAAGTACGATCAAACTTTATTATACGAAAGTTTAAAAGATCAATCTTACACAGGTAAATATATTATTCATGAAAATAATAAAAAAGGCCTGTGTGAGGTATACAACCAGTATATAACTAATGAATGGGATTGTGTAATATTTACTCATGATGATGTATACATAGATAGTTGTAATTTCGTAGAAAAAATATATGATGGTTTTCGGTATGATAAGTTTGATATATGTGGTCTAGCAGGAGGCTCAAACTTAAAAATACAGAAACCTCTTCTATGGCATTTAATGACTGCTCGAGAGACTCAATCTGGAGTAGTGAGTCATGGTACAAAAAATAAATACCTACCTTCAGTCTTCGGTGATATAGGAAAGGAAACAGTTCTTCTTGATGGTCTTTTTCTGGCTTTCCAGCCTAAAACTCTTATTGAAAAAAATATTAAATTCGATGAAAAGATAAAGGGTTTTCATCATTATGACTTAAAGTTCTCTGTTGACTGTTTTCAGGCAGGTCTTATACTAGGTACGGTACCGATACATGTAATACATAACTCTCCAGGTTTGAGAGATTTTACAAAAGAGTATCGAGATTCAGAAGAATATTTCTACAACGAACTAAAAAGATATGCCAGAGAATAACTTACTAAAAGAAGATTTTGAGTTTATAGAAAAATTAGTAATGAAGAACTGCTTGGAAAATGAGCAGTTCCTCTCTATTACAATACCTTACTTAAAAACTGATTTATTCTCTAATAAGCATAATAAACGTATAGTAGAGCTTCTTCAGAAATATTTTTCTAAGTTTAATAGGAAACCAACTTCTACTGAATTACTTGTATTTCTTAATAGTGATAAACTCAAAGAAGCCTATTCAATAGTAAAGAATAACTCTGATAATATAACCGAAGAGATAGACTATAATACTCTTTTAGATCACACAGAGAGGTTCTTAAAGCTTCAAGGCTTTCAAAATACATTACTTCAAATAGCAGAGAAATGGGATTCAGTAACTGATAAAGAAGATTTAGTTTCTTTTTATAATAATGTAGAGAAAATTATTGGTTATAGTTTGAGGAGTAGTGAAGGTCATAATTACTTCGATGAAATAGAAACACATATTGATAATCTTCTCACTGAAACTAATCATTTGAGTACCGGTATTGAATGGCTAGATGAACTCTTAGGTGGAGGTTTCTTACAAGAAGGTAGGTCAATGTATATATTCGCTGGTGAGACTAATGTAGGTAAATCTATATTCTTGCATAATATGGCAGTCAATATTATGAAGCAAAATAAGAAAGTTATTTTGTTTAGCTTAGAGATGTCTGAACAAATGTATAATATTAGAATTACTTCTACTATTTCTGAGCTTGATAATAATACCCTAAAAGATAACGTTGAAGGAATTAGAGACGGTGCTATGAGATTTAAAATGATGAGACCTGATGCCGGTCTTATCGTGAAGGAATACCCACCCAATAGTATAACACCTGCAATTCTCAAAACGTATACTAAGCAAATTATATCTACTAAGAAATTTAAACCCGATGCAATTGTTGTTGATTATTTAAATCTATTAACATCTGATGGTAATAACTCTTACGAAAAAATAAAAAATATTAGTGAGCAGTTGAGAGCTTTATCATATGAATTTCAATGCCCTGTTATTACTGCTACCCAGCTTAACCGTACTGGTTATAGTGGTGCTGGTTCTTCTTCTCAGGCTCAAGTATATGATCAACGAGGACCGGGGATGTCATCAGTGAGTGAGAGTTACGGGACTGGTGCTACAGCAGATGCAGTTGTTGGTTTATTTCGTACGGATCAAGATAAAGAAGATAATGCAATACATGTAAATATAATGAAGAATCGTTTTGGTAGTAATCACGGAGTTACTAGACTTGGAATGAATTACAGAACAATGACTGTCTTTGAAGATGATGCATTAAATGAGAATGACGAGGTAGGTGACATAGAGCTATCTGCTGGAGAATACGGGGAAAAGGGATAAATATAAGTACATGGATCGTTATATCGTTTTCACAGATTTTGATCTTGATGGGGCTGGATGTTACCTAACATACAAGTGGTTTTTTCCTGATCAAGATACTGAGGTCATACCTCTTAAAGTTAGTAACTTGAGAGAAAAACTTCTCAGCTGGCTTAATAATAATAGTTTTGAGAGTTATAAGCGTATATACTTCTTCGATCTTGATACAACAGATATTGCTGATTTAATTGATAGACCAAATGTAGTTATTGTTGATCATCACGAGACTCATAAACAAGAATACAAACAAGCTCAAACAAATATAGTTGTAACTACTTCTTGCAGCAAATTACTTTATAATCAGTTTAAGCAAAGTAAAATTAAATTAAGTGTACCTCAAATTAAATTATTATCCTTAATTGACGATTACGATAGTTATACCTTAAAATTTCCAGATAGTTATAATCTTAATATTTTATTTTGGTATTTCAATTCCAATAGACTTCAATTTTTTGCGGAGAGATTTAAAGAGGGGTTTGATAGTTTTACATCTCAAGAAAAAAATCTACTCAGAGCATATAGGAGAAAATTTAAGAAATATTATAATGATCTAAGATTATATACTGCTGATATAGAGTTGAAGGGTAGTAGTTATACATTTATTAGTGGTTTTGTTGATAAGTATGTAAATGACGTAGCGCATAATATACTGAACGATAATAAACAATGTCATATAGTTATGCTTATAAACTCAGGTAATAAGAGAGTGTACTTTAGGAAACAGAATGAAGTAGATGTTGACCTAGGTAAGTTAGCTGCCAACTTATGCAGCGGAGGAGGTCATAAGAATGCTGCAGGTGGTGTACTTAATGATACTATAAAAATATTAAGTAAAGATTTTCAACCACTATGACAGATCCTTTTACGATTCTCGAGAAAAAAGACAGCGATCATAAGTTTTTATGTCTATGTTCTTATGTATCTATCTGTGAAAATAAAAAGATGAATCTCGCGAACGTTTTATTATTAGCTCTAAAAGAGAAACAATATAAATGGATTTTTCTTAACATCCTAGAAGTAGAAAATGAATTTGAGCTAGTAAAAATATTCTTGCAATATGACCCGTTTTTGTATAAAAGTAAATATATAACAAAATTCTTTAAAACATACGACGAGTACAGAAAATGAGTCTAAGCTACCCACAGCAAGTAATCTATAATACCCATCTTAAATCATCAAGAGCAAATAAAGGCAAACCTTGGAGACCGAGAAAGGACTTCTCTAACTTTGATGAAGTAGATAAAAAGAAAATCTGTAAGATTGAAAATATACTAACTACTAAAAATATAGATATAGAAGATTATTTCAATGCTCCGTATAAATTATGGGATGATGAGAGCTTTTATGAACTTAAATTCTTTTCATCCTTTAAAGGTATAAAAGCATATTACCTATGGTATACAAAGTTAATGTTTACCGATCCTGATAATACAGTAATCGTCAATGCAGTGAAGGTTGGTTGGAAAAATATTTTCGATAAATGTAAGAAACATAAATTTACTTCTATAGATGACTATTTTAATCTAAAATCTTACTATCCTGAATTTTTAGTTGACTTAAGTGAGAGAAAAATTACTTATTTCAACATACTTGCTGCTAGGGATTACAGCAAGATAATAAAAAGAATCCCTAAAGAAGAAGTTGATTTTATTGAGAATGACTTCTATAATACTATTGAAACGTTGAGAGCAAGGTATTATCAATCGAAGCTCAAGACATTAAATATAAACATAAAAAATAAACTAAATAAAATACTAAGATAAATTATGTCAGCATATAATCAAGAAATGTTCGCTAAAATTAGCGAGGCGATGAAAACAACTACCGGTCAAACATCAAACTTTGGTAATATCCTTCGTTTGAAACCAGGTAATACATACACCCTGAGGCTTCTACCTAATGTAGAAAATCCCTCGAAGACCTTATTCCATTACTACTTTCACGGTTGGAATAGTCTTGCTACTGGTCAATATATTAGCGCGATTAGCCCTAGTACATGGGATGAGAGAGACCCTATCAGTGAAGCAAAGTTTAAACTTAGCAAGCATGGTAATGAGCAAGAAAAAGAGGATGCGCGACTTCTCACAAGAAGAGAGAATTGGCTCATGAATGTGTATGTAGTTAATGACCCGACTGATGGCGAGAATAATGGTAAGAATAAACTCTTACGCTTTGGTAAGCAATTGCATAAGATTATTATGGCTGCTATTGAGGGAGAAGATTCTGATGAATTCGGTTCTAGGGTTTTTGATCTATCCGCAGATGGTTGTAGTCTGAAAGTGAAAGTCGAGGAGCAGGGTGGTTATTCTACTTATGTTAGTTCTCGATTCGCGTCTCCTCAGAAGATCCCAGGACTAGTAGACGAAGAGTCTATTAATGCTGTATACAAGAACATCTATGATCTTGAGAATGTATTCCCGGTCAAGAGCTACGATGATCTTAAAGATATGCTTAATGAGCATTTCTTCTGTAGCGATCCTGAAGACGTTGAGGAAGGTACTTCAGAGCCTGATCCAGTTGTCAAGTCTGTTTCTACTAAAGTAACTAAAGTAGAAGAGGATGATGACGATGATGTAAAATACGAAGATGATGATGATAAAGTCAAAGACATTCTTGCGTCTATGGATCTCTAAACTCAAAAATATAAATAAAGTATGGCCTAGTGTAATAGCTAGGCCATTTTTAAAAATTATGGATCCAGTAAAACAACTTATTCATCAGTTAAATGCTGATGCAAACAGGGTTAATAAAGCGATTATACAGCCTTCTAGTACGATGAATCCAGTACCAATGGATAAAACAATCTATCAGCCTACTCAACAGCCAGTACAACAACCGGTACAGCAAGCAGTAGTACAACAACAACCAGTTCCTGTTAATAATGTAGCTCCAGTACAACAACTAGTTGCGCAGCCATTAGTAGACGAAAAGGTTACAAAGGAGTTTATTGATCGCTTAACGAGTGTAGAAAAGAAAATTGATAGGTTTTTTAATCTTATTGAAAAGAGAGTTGTAAAAAATGCAAAAGAAGTTATTATTAGAATAAAGCTAAATGAAAATTCTAATTCCGAACAAGAGTAATTTTATTCGCGCATTCTTATCTCCTATAAGTAAGATAGATAATACCCCTGATATCAAGGTCGGGGATAATGAACTTACTTGCTTTGTTGACAGAGGATCAGATGTATTTCTTTTCACTAAATATATCTGTAGCGTTACTGAGTCAGATTTAGATAATTTTGTATTACCTGATGCTAATAAACTAATAAAGGCTCTACAATGTTCTGATGGGGATGAGATTGGTCTTAATATTGAAAATAATTATATTAAGTACAAGAATAAAAACTTTAAGTTTAAGTATTTTCTTTTTGATAGAAGTATTAAGAAAAGTAATGATCATGCATTTAATCAGCTTCAGCAATTACAGGAATCATATAATACTAAATTTACTATATGTAAAGATGACCTTAAGAGGATTCTTAAGACATTACCTCTCTTAACGGAGTCTAGTAAGCTATACTTATATACTGAAGATAGTGTGGTGTTCGGGGATCTATGCGATAAGAAACTACAGAACACGGATATTTTTACTACTATTATAAGTAATAAGTTTAGTGGGGAACAGGTAGCTAAAGATTCTATTATTGTTAACTTAGAGTTATTCCGAATGCTAAACGCGTTGAATTTCGAAATCGCAGATGTATATATTAATAGCAAATATAAGGTGGTTAATATTAGATGTGATGTTGATAAGGCTACCTTAAATTATGTGGTATCTAGTCATAAGAGTTAATGAAGAATAAAGTTACAACCTGTGGTTATTTTCTTAAGAGAATACGAGACAATGGTTATTACTCTTTTAGAATTTTTAATGATTATGGTCAATCAGACTCGAGACGGTGGACCATAATCATTAACCCAGGAGCGGAGTCTGTCTTTGTTACTTGCTTCTTTAATAAAGATTTTAATAAAGATTTAATGTTTGAATTCAATGATGGTGGAAATTTATTCCCAAAGAATTTTCAATTGAAAACAGATAGTATGGAAGTTATAGTTACTCACCTTATTGAACGAAAAATAAACCCAACTGAAAATGGCCAAAAAATCTGATTTTAATGATATACTTAATGCAGTAGAAAAAAATAATACTGCAGGCTTAGATATCTTACAAAACTATATAGGAGAATATCTCAAAGCATATTTCGTTATAGGGTATGATAATAACGGGGATAGTGTTCTTATCGTTAATGGAAAAACTGAGCAAGATTTTGATTCTATAGAGTGTCTTGTTAATAGGTTCGGACACATGAAATTTGAGCCTAATAACCAAGAGCAAAAAACCGACGGGGATGAACAGTAAAATATTAATCATAGGTAACGGATTTGTAGGTTCAAAACTTACAGAGCATTTAAGAACGAATAGCGAATTTATTGTTCAGCAAGTTAGTGAGTTGAAATACTTTCAACCAGCTTCTTTAAACAATTCATTGCGTTCGACATTTACTTCATTTTTACCTAACTATGTAATCAATTGTGTTGGATATACTGGTACTCCTAACGTGGATGGCTGTGAATCTAATAAATCTGATGCATTCCACCTAAATGTAAATGTACCTACAACAATTGCAAATTTATGTGTTGACTACAGTGCTCGATTAATTAATATTAGCTCTGGTTGTGTATATGATGGATATGAAAAGGTATTCACTGAAGAAGATGAACCTAATTACGGTCTCACTAATCCTGATTCAAGTTGGTATAGTAAGACAAAACACGCATGTGAGTTAGCTCTTAAAAATTATTCTAATGTTTATAATTTTCGTATTAGAATGCCTATTACTGGTAATGTATCAGAGTCCAAAAATTATCTGACAAAAATTCTTAAATATAATAATCTAATTAATTTTACTAACTCTAAGACTGTTATCAATGACTTACTTGGTTTTGTAGGGAGCTTTATTAATAGAGATAAATACGTAGGTGGCTTCCCATCTGGTAACTATAATATAGTCAATCCAGATCCCCTTGATACTAAACAGATTGTAAGTATTCTAGATGATTTTAATTTATGGAATCCTAATTGGAATTGGATTGAGCTAGATGAACTATATAAAAGTACATCCTGCAAGAGATCAAATTGTGTGCTTGATGCATCATACGCAATGGAGACAACTGGTTTTGTAATACCAACAGAAGAGGCTTCAATTAGAGAGGCTTTAGAGAGACATGCTTGAAAATAAAAAAATTCTTGTTACAGGTGGCCTAGGTTTTATTGGCTCTCATTTCGTTGAGTTACTACTCGATAAATGTAGTGATTGTATAATTGACATTATAGATATTAAAGACTATTGCGTTAGTAATAAGACAGAGGATCTACTAATTGATAAAGCCGATAACACAACTAACCATCTTGATATCGTTCAGGACAGTATTGTAGATTGTGAGCTTAGTGAGAGTTATGATTACATAATTAACTTCGCCGCGCAATCTCATGTTGATAGGAGCATTGAAGATGGTAATGATTTTGTAATGACTAATGTTGTAGGTACTCATAATCTACTCAATCAATTCAATGGTACGAGGTTTGTACAGATTGGTACGGACGAGGTCTACGGTTCATTAAGTTATAATGAAAAACCATCTTTAGAGAAAGATCTATTAAAGCCTAGTTCTGTGTATTCGTCAAGTAAGGCATCCGCTGATTTAATAGCTCTATCTTTTCATACAACCCACAAAAAAGACGTCATAGTTACAAGATGTTGTAATAACTTCGGTCCTCGGCAGTATCCAGAAAAGCTAATTCCAGTGGTAATTAATAAACTTCTCTCAGAAGAGAAAGTACCTGTTTATGGAGATGGTACGAATACCAGACAATGGATATTCGTTAAAGATCATTGTCAGCAAGTTTATGATGCCATGTTATATGGTAATGCAGGAGAGATATATAATGTAGAGCCTAAATATTATAAAAACAGCGAAATTAATAATAATAATATTGTATATAAAATTATATCTTCAGTAAAGCTAAACAAAAATTACGACGATCATATCAAATATGTAGAAGATCGCAAAGGCCATGATTTCAGATATTCTCTCAACGGAAAAAAACTAAAATACTTAGTTAATCGTTCTAGACAACACCAGTATGAATTACCTTATTTAGAGAAAACTCTTGAAAGGGATTTAG